>ERZ1292645.24-Hain-H14-02um-R2-24-length-80985-cov-9_pt1 | contig 80985 bp, 92 predicted proteins | sample MGYA00564401_ERZ1292645 | MGnify/ENA primary metagenome ERZ1292645 (study PRJEB36523, sample SAMEA6512644) | groundwater metagenome | collected 2019-01-09 | study: AquaDiva: Metagenomics assemblies of 32 groundwater samples | reverse complement strand
GGTCGCCGAGCGAAGCGAGGCGACATCTGAATCTTTGACATTTCCAACGTGGTGCCCCCACTAGGAATCGAACCTAGGTCAATTGCTTAAAAGGCAACTGCTCTGCCATTGAGCTATGGGGGCATATAATCATTGTTTCATTATTTTTTTTCCAACCAATATAAAACTAAAACGGGCAAAATAAACCAGACAAAATACGCTAAATCGGAACCGAACAACAATTTGGTGAGCGGAGCCAGTTTAACCGCTTCTTCGCTTGTTTTCAAGGCATAACCAAATATTATATTAGCCCACAAGCCGACATTTAAAAAACTTAAAAATACAATTTGGCCGGTTTTTTTGCTTATTTCTTTTCTTAAGAAACCGGCTTTATTCAAGATCCAGAAAACAAACAAAACCAAAATAAAAAAAACAAATGATTTAAGAAACAAAATTTGAAGAGTGTTCAGGCGCTCTAAAAATTGTTGCGGATAGGGCACGTATCCATTCATCAACGCGGCCGGATAAGACGCCAGTAAAAGAACTATCATCCGATTCCGCCCCATCGCGAGTCCGTAAACAAAAACCGCGAAAAAGAAGAATAATAACAGCAAAATATCCCAAGTGGGGTTGGATAGAAATGAGTTAGTTGTTTCTTTCAATACGCTTAAGTAGTTCATAACTCATTTTTCGGTGGATTATTCTAATTCTTTTTTTAACTCTTCAAACAATTCTTTAGCTCTATTGGAGACGCGCCGCGGCGTTTTTATGCTGATGACAAAAATCATATCATTATTTTTACCGTGATGCACCAAGGCCTCTCCATTTTGAATACCGGCCGGAATTTTCAATTTTATCTTCTCCCCTTTCACCGAAACTTCAATTTCACTGCCCAAGGTCGCGGTTATAAAATCAATACTTAACGCAACTTGAATCGTTGACCGAGCCCGGCTAAACCCGCCGCCGAAAAAATCATCCCAGCCCGAGGCTACCCCGCCTCTCTCGTAAGATCCGCCATGATTTCGGCGGCTGAAGCCGAATAATTCTTCTAGAATATCGGATAATCCGCCGAATCCCTCAAAGCCTCCGTAAGAGAATCCTCCACCCGGAGCGCCTTCGAAAGTTTGGCCGAATCTATCATATTGTTCGCGTTTCTCGCGATTTCGCAAAATCTGATAGGCCTCGTTGATTTCTTTGAATTTCTTATCGTCGCCCTTGTTTTTGTCGGGGTGATATTGGTGAGCCAATTTCCGGTAAGCGCGCTTGATTTCGTCTTCAGCCGCGCTTTTCGGCACTCCTAAAATTTGGTAATAATCTTTCGGCATTTATTTTATTTTTTCTTCGGATTTTGGTTCTTCTTTCGGCGTTTCCTCGCCCTCCGTAGCTTTGGCAGAGGAGGGTTCTTTTTTGTATAATGCTTCCCCGATTTTTTGGATTTCAGTTGAAAGTTCGGCTGATGCTTTTTTAATGGCTTCCGTGTCGGAACCGTCTTTGACTTTTTTTAATAACTCAATTTTTTCTTCAATCGTTTTTTTGTCCTCCGGCTTAATTTTTTCGCCGGCGTCTTTAATCGATTTCTCGGACATATAAACCAGGGATTCCGCCGAATTTTTGGTTTCAATCCCTTCTTTCTTTTTAGCGTCTTCAGCCGCGTTTATTTCGGCTTCTTTTTTCATCTTTTCAATCTCTTCTTTTGATAAACCGGTTGAGGCAGTAATAGTTATCGCCTGTTTTTTATTGGTCGCTTTGTCAACCGCCGAAACATTCAAGATGCCATTGGCATCAATATCAAAAGTCACTTCAATTTGAGGAACGCCGCGCGACGCCGGCGGAAGGCCGTCCAAAATAAATTTGCCGAGAGTTTTATTATCGGCCGACATTGATCTTTCTCCCTGAAGCACATGAACTTCTACTTGCGGCTGATTGTCGGCGGCGGTTGAGAATGTCTGTGTTTTAGCAGTCGGGATAGTCGTGTTTTTGGGGATCATCGGGGTGGCAATATTGCCCAATGTTTCAATGCCCAATGTGAGAGGGGTAACATCAAGAAGCAGAATTTTATCAAAGCGGACATCTCCTTGCAAAACTCCGGCCTGCACCGCGGCGCCGAGCGCCACAACCTCGTCGGGGTTAATGCCCTTGTGCGGTTCTTTGCCGAATAAATTCTTTACCGCTTCAACCATTGCCGGCATTCTAGTCTGGCCGCCGACCAAAACAACCTCGTCGATATCAGAAAGGGAAAGATTGGCCTCCTTAACGGTTTGCTTAACCAATTCCAAAGACGTTGCAATGAAATCATGGACCAATTCTTCCAGTTTTGCCCGCGTCATTTTGGTGATAAAATGCTTCGGCCCGGAAGCGTCGGAAGTGACAAAAGGAAGATTAATTTCTGTTTCCATGACAGTTGAAAGTTCGTGTTTAGCTTTTTCAGCCGCTTCTTTAAGGCGCGATAAAGCCATGGAATCTTTGGATAAATCAATGCCCTGCTCTTTTTTAAATAAATCCACTAAATAATTGGTAATGCGCTGGTCGAAATCATCGCCGCCCAAATGAGTGTCTCCGCCGGTGGAAATAACTTTAACGTCTCCGCCAAGAGAATCAAAATCCACTTCCAAAACGGAAATATCAAAGGTTCCCCCGCCGAAATCGTAAACCACAATTTGTTCGTTTTTTTGCTTGTTTAGCCCATAAGCCAAAGCCGCGGCCGTCGGCTCGTTAATAATCCTCAAGACCTTGAGGCCGGCGATTTCTCCGGCATTTTTGGTCGCTTGCCTTTGGGAATCGTCAAAGTAAGCCGGTACGGTGATAATGGCTTCGGTAATTTTTTCGCCGAGTTTTGTTTCGGCGTCCGCTTTTAATTTCTGCAGAACCATAGCTGAAATTTCTTCCGGCCGATGCCATTTGTCTCCCATTTTTACTTCAACGCCGCCAGTGTCCGAACGCTGTATTTTATAAGGCATCCATTTCAAGTCGCGCTGGACTTCCGGATCCTCCCACCTGCGGCCGATAAGCCTCTTGATGGAGAATAAAGTATTTTCGGGATTTACAACCGCCTGGCGTTTCGCCAAAAGACCGACTAAGCGCTCGTTGTTTTTTGAAAGCGCCGTCATGGAAGGCGTGGTCCTGTTGCCTTCTTTGTTTTCAATTATTTTTGGTTCGCCTCCCTCGACAATCGCCATTGCCGAGTTAGTGGTTCCCAAATCTATTCCTAAAATTTTTGACATAGTTTTATATTTTATTTATAAACCTTTACTTTTGCCGGACGAAGAACTTCGCCGTTAATTAAATAACCTTTCCGAGCTTCCTCAATCACCCGTCCCGGTTCATCCCCGTCAACCGATTCAATCGCTTCGTGTTTTAGCGGATCAAATTTTTCGCCGATGACTTTCATCTCTTCGACCCCTTGGGTTTTCAAGAAATCTTCAAATTGCTTCTTAATGCCCCCGACGCCTTCAATCCAAACCTCTGTTTTAAGATTCGCGGGGACACTGCCGAACGCTTTTTCAAAACCATCCATAATATCCAACAATGGCGCCAGAAACACTTTTGACAGCCAACCCTTGATTTCTTTATTTTGCGCCTCCATTTCTTTTTTTAAATTCAAATAATCGGCCTTTGCGCGCTTCCATCCGTTCAGATATTCGTCGGATTGTTTTTTTAGTTTCTCCAATTCGCCTTCTTCGGTTGTTTTTGTGTTATTATTTTCTTCCATAGTTATTAAATATTTTATCTATTAAAAATTTTCTTAAAAATTCTTCGGATACTTCGGGGAAAATTTTTGAAACGCATTCCCGAACTTCCAACGACGCCTTGATTAAATTTGAAACGGAATTTTCAAATTTTAACGCTTCCGCTTCTTTTATGGAATTTGGCTCCCAAACTTCTTCCATGAAATAATGCCAGCCGTCGGCCGTGGGAACCCTGCCGCCGGAAGTATGGGGCTTGGTTAAAAATCCCAATCCTTCAAGAAAAGCCAAATCGTTTCTTATTGTAGCCGAACTTACGTCCAGATCATAATTTTCGGCCAAAAACTCGGAACCGATCGGCTTTGCCGTTTTTATAAATTCACCCACTACGATGACAAATATTTCCCTTGGTCTGCCTTCTAAATTCATCGCGAACTTTATCATACAATAGCAGTGTATAAAAATTAGCAATGTCTTGTCAAGAGTGCTAAACGCTTCTGTGGCGCAGGCATCGAGCATATGATAGAATGGTTAATATTATTAATTACTAAAAATGAGAACTATTACGGAAAATAATTTAACTTGGACCGATATCGAAAAACCAACCCAAAAAGATTTAGATTGGTTAAAAATCAATTTTAATATCCATCCGGTTACTTTGGGCGAATTGATTCCTCCTTCACGCCGGGAAAAAGTTGAACATTTTGATAATTACCTGTTTTTAGTGATGTATGTGCCTATATTCCAACATAAAAAAAAGACGACCAGGCCGATTGAGCTTGATGTTTTGATTACCAACAACCACTTGATAACCGTCCATAATGGAACTATTGAGCCTCTTGAAGACTTTGTCAAAAAAAGCGAAGAGGAACCCGATTTGAAATCAAAATATTTCAGCGCGTCAACCGGGCACCTGTTTTATTGGATTAGCGATGAGCTTCTTAATTTCGCCGAAAGGCAGTTGGTCCACATCAGCAAAAAAATCAGCCAAGCGGAAGACAAAATGTTTAAAAGCAAAGAGCACGATTTAATTAGAGAAATATCAACCATTAAAAGAGATATTCTGGATTTTCGGGTTGCCATCAGGCCGCTTAACAGAATATTCAATTCCCTGATTAACCGGGGTATCAAATTTTGGCCTGAAAAAAGCGGCGACCTCAAAGTTTATTTTAACGATCTTCTCGGCGATTATGAAAGAATCTGGAATGAAATTGATAATTACGCCGACACTATCAACGCCTTGGAGGATACCAATGATAATCTTTTAAACAACAAAACAAACGCCATTATCAGAACTTTCACCATCTTGTCTTTCATCACTTTCCCGGCAATGTTAGTTGCCACTATCCTGCAAATAAATACCGCCCATAATCCTATAATGGGGTTGCAATATGATTTCTGGATTATTGCGGGCATTGTGGCTATAACCGTTATGATAATGGGTTTGTATTTTAAAAATAAAAAATGGCTCTAAAATTTTACAATACACTGTCGAAAAAAAAACAGATCTTCAAGCCGCTCAAGCATAAAATAGTCGGCTTATACGCCTGCGGCCCGACAGTTTATAATTATGCCCACATAGGCAATTTAAGAACCTATATTTTTGAGGATATCTTAAAACGGACGCTTGAATTTAACGGATATGAAGTTAAGCACGTGATGAATATTACCGATGTGGAAGACAAAATAATCAGCGATTCCAAGAAAGCCAAGAAAAACATTTTGAATTTTGTAAAACCGTACGAAAAAGCGTTTTTTGAAGACTTAAAAAAATTAAACATTGAAAAAGCCTATAAATACCCGAAGGCGACGTGGCACATTAGAGATATGGTGAGAATTATTGAAACGCTTCTTAGAAAGGGCTTGGCTTATAAGGCCGGTAATTCAATTTATTTTGATATTTTTAAATTCACCCCTTACGGCAAATTAAGCGGCTTAAAATTCCGTGAATTAAAAATAAGCGCCCGGGTTGATGCCGATGAATACGGTAAGGCGGATGCCAAAGATTTTGTTTTGTGGAAAGCCGCAAAAACCGGTGAACCGTCATGGAGCGCGCCTTTTGGCAAAGGGCGGCCCGGTTGGCATATCGAGTGTTCGGCAATGTCAATGAAATACCTTGGAGAGACTTTCGATATTCATGCCGGCGCCGTGGATTTGATATTCCCCCACCACGAAAACGAAATTGCCCAATCGGAAGGGGCGACCGGAAAGCCATTCGTTAAATATTTTGTTGAAGGCGAGCATCTTCTGGTTGACGGCAAAAAAATGGCGAAATCATCGGGAAATATATTTAATCTTCGCGATTTGGAGGCAAAAAATTTTAATCCCCTTGCCTTTCGCTATTTGGTTTTAACCGCTCATTACCGCTCAAAATTAAATTTTACCTGGAAAAGTTTGTCAGCGGCCAAAAATGCTTTGGAAAAGTTAAGAGAATCGGTTGCGGCGATAAAAAACGAAATTAAAAATCAAAAATCTCACCCTACGAGTAATCACTCTAAGAGTGAAAAAAATAATTTTGAAAAATACCGTAAAGAATTTTTATCTTACATAAATGATGATTTGGAAATGCCGCGCGCTCTCGCGCTTTTATGGAATATCGTTAAATCAGAAAAATTGGCCGCAAAAATAAAATATAATTTAATAATTGATTTTGATAAAATTTTTGGATTAAACCTCTATAAAATCAAAACCGAAAAGATTCCGGCGCCGGTTTTAAAATTGGTTGAAGAGCGCGAAAAATATCGTCAAGAAAAAAATTTCGCCGAATCCGATAAACTGCGCAAAAAAATAACAAAACTCGGTTGGCTCATCGAAGACTCCCCCAATAGCTCAAAATTGAAAAAAGAATTATACTGAAGCCATTATGCCTCCGAAAACTTTCAAAAAAGAACAACTCCCGCCGCAGGATATTGACGCCGAGCAATCGGTGCTGGGTTCTCTTTTAATAGATAAAGACGCCATCGTTAAAATCGCCGATATTATCACCGTCGGCGATTTTTACCGCAAGGCCCATGAAATTATTTTTCAAGCTATTCTTGACCTTTATTCAAAAAGCGAACCGATAGATCTTTTAACCGTCAGTAGCCGGCTCAAAGAAAAAAAACAATTCAAAGAAATAGGCGGGATGTCATATCTCACCACTCTTATGAATTTTGTGCCGACCGCCTCAAACGTTATTCATTACGCCAAGATTGTCAGCCAAAAAAGAATCTTAAGAGCTTTAATAAGCGCCGCCAACGAAATTTCATCGCTGGCGTGGAAAGAACACAAAAATATCGATGAAATTTTAGATGAAGCTGAAAAAAAAATTTTCAGCGTTTCCCAGACATCGCTTACCCAAGAATTCCAACACGTTAAACTTTATCTCGCCGAGGCCTTTGAAAGATTTGACCGCTTGCATAAAGGAGATGACACTTGGCGCGGCATCTCAACCGGTTTTCTGGACTTAGATAAACAATTGGCCGGCCTGCAAAAGGCTGATTTGATAATTTTAGCCGCCCGGCCTTCTTTTGGGAAAACATCTTTAGCTCTTGATATTGCCAGGCACGCGGCAGTTAATGAAAAAGTTCCTGTCGGCGTTTTTAGTTTGGAAATGTCAAAACAGCAATTAATAGAACGGCTTATCGCCGCCGAGGCTAATGTTGATTTGTGGCGGCTTAGAACCGGGCAACTGTCCGATGAGGGCAAGGACAATGATTTTGATAAAATTAGCGGAGCCCTTGACCGCCTATCGTTGGCGCCGATTTTTATAGACGATGCCGCTTCGCCAAATGCTTTGCAAATAAGAACCATGGCCAGGCGGCTTCAATCGGAAAAAGGTCTTGGTCTTTTGATTATTGATTATCTTCAATTAATGCAGGGAACGGGACGGACTGAAAATCGGACGCAGGAAGTAAGCGAAATTTCAAGATCGCTGAAAAATCTGGCCAGAGAGTTGAATATTCCCGTTATAGCCGTTTCCCAGCTTTCCCGCGCCCCGGAGGCAAGAACCGACCAAGTGCCCAAACTTTCCGATTTAAGAGAATCCGGGTCCATTGAACAAGACGCTGATGTTGTCATGTTTATTTATCGCGAAGATAAGGTTAAAAAAGACACCGACAGAAAAAATATTGCTGAAATCCATATCGCCAAGCATCGCAATGGCCCAACCGGAAAGATTGAATTGTATTTCAATGAAAATTATGTCAGCTTTAAAAATTTAGACAAACTTCACTAAAATAAAAATGTACCCAAAACCTATCAAAGATTTTATAGATAAATTTTCCCGCCTTCCGGGCATTGGCCCGCGCCAAGCAGCGCGGCTAGCTTTTTGGCTTTTGAATGGAGAAAAAAACATCCGAGAAGACTTAAAAAAAACACTTGAGGGTTTAGGCAAGGAAATCAAAACCTGCCAGTCCTGCTATTTTGCCATCGAAAACAATAGCAATAACAAGTGCCATTTTTGCGACAATACCGCCCGGGATCACAAAACAATTTGCGTTATTGAAAAAGAAACCGATCTGGCAACTATCGAAAAATCCGGCGTTTATAAGGGCCTTTATTATGTTTTGGGCGGTTTATTTTCCGCCTTAGACACAGCCATCCCAAAAAATTTAAAAATACCCGAATTAATAAACCGCATAGAAAGCAAAAATGGCGGGGATAAAAAATTTGAAGAAATAATTTTGGCGCTTTCTCCGACCCATGAGGGGGACCTGACCGCCCATTACTTGGAAAGATTATTAAAGCCGCTTAAAACTAAAATAACGCGGCTGGGACGGGGCTTGCCTTACGGTTCAGATGTGGAATTCGCCGACGCCAAAACATTATCGGGGGCCTTAGAATCTCGCAAAGAAATTAAATAAATAAAAAAATAAAGATATAACTTATTTTCCGAAGTTTTTACAGGCGTTTTAGCATGGTTTTCCCTCACAAGATTGCTATAGCAATCTTGTGAGGGAAATAAAACGCCGAAACGGACAGCGAGTCCCGCGCTGGCGGGACGAACGCGCGAGGAAAATAAGTTATATCTTTATTTGATTCCTAAAATTTCCACTTCGGTAAAATGCTGGCGATGGCCGGCTTTTTTCTTATAGCGGGTCTTGGAATGATAATGAAAAACAATCACTTTTTTAGAGCGTCCTTGTTTCAAAACTCTGGCCGAAACCCCTGCTCCTTCAACTAAAGGATCTCCAATTTTCACTTCCTTATCGGCCACTAATAAAATTTTATCAAATTCAACGCTGTCGCCTTCTTTGGCGATTATTGTTTCCAGCTTTAATTTATCGCCTTCCTTTATTAGGTATTGCTTCCCTCCTGTTTTTATAACCGCTAGTTTCATATTATTTAGAGTTTTAGAATATAACTATTTAGGTTAACAGTCAATATGTAACTTATTTATTCATTTATTTATCATATACAAAGCAATGCCGCTGATAATAAGAAAACCTTGGGCCAGAAATGTCGCGGTTGTTAAAAAATAAGATAGAATCCGGTTTTTCCCCCATAGTTTTAACGCCAAAACGCCATTAAGCAACAAGATTGTTATGCCAACTGTTGGCAAGACAAATATGCTTTTAACTTCGCCAAAATAATCAACGCCCCAATCTATATTATAATGAAGGACGATGGGAATGTTGCCCTGCTTTATAAAAAAATAAAAAAATAAAAAAAGCGCGATGTTTAAAAACAAACTTGAGCCCATTACTAATTGATTGGTCGTATTCTTAAAAAATTCTTTCATGTTGTTGTTTAGGCAACGATATTCCATTTTTAAAATTGTAGACGGCGGCGAGCCGAATTTGCGAAGCAAATTCGGGGCTAAGCAATTTTAAAAATGAAATATCGTCGCCATAAGAAATCCTAAAATTGCAAATGCGGCCAAAGGAGGCAAGGCCGGCATCGGCCGGCGGGTTTTTTGAAAAACAAAAATTAAGTGCATCAATAAAAGACCCGCCAAAGCAAAAGAAAAAATTAGCCAAGCGGCAACAGGGTTTATGGCATAGGCGGAAGCGGCCATGATAAGCGGAAAAACAAAATCCCCGGTGCCGAGCATCATAAAACCCTCTTCCGGATGGACTTCGTTAAGATGCGATTTAAATCCCTGCCAGTGTTCGGGAAAGATCATGGCGAAAATCGCCCGGCCGGAAATCATTGCTTTCGCCATTCTAACCATATGCTTGGTTTTGTAAACCGCGACATAATCATAGACGGATATAATAATTAAAATTAAAACCGCCGTCCAAGGATTAAGCGAAGCGCCAAGTAAAGCGGCAATGCCCGGCAAGGTTACAACCAAAACCAAATCATGAAGCCATACATACGGCCAAATAACATAAAGAAAAATTAAGAATAAAGAAAGAATAAGCGCCCACATATAGGGAATAAAAACGTTCGTTGTGATTAAGGTGCCAGAAAATAAAGCAAAAAGAAAAAAGAGCCGCAAAAAAAGACCGCCATGCATAATGCGGATTAAACCCAATACAATGGCCGTGCCAATGCCGAAAGCCAATAAAAATTGCCACCAAAATATTGCGGGAGCTGGAGTCCCAGAAATAAAATTTGAACTATAAATTTTAGCAGCTGAAAAAATACTGATAACGCCGATTAAAGAAAAAGCAATTAGCTCCTGCAAAAACATTTTTAAATTTAAATTGTGCGGAATCATAAATTTAATTTTTGTACCGCTACCGGGATTTGAACCCGGGTTTTCTGGATGAGAACCAGATGTCCTAGACCGGACTAGACGATAACGGCAAAACTTAAATAATTATGGCATAAAAACTTTGCCCCGTCTATGATGGGGCAAAGTTTTAAAAACCTAATTGGATAATTTATGTATTTAACTGTATAATCTCGCTTAACAAGATGGACTCTAAAAAAATTATAATTTTTATCCATGGCTGGGGGCTATCGTCCAAAATATTCGAACCGATTATTTACCGGTTGAAAAACGATTTTGAAGTTTATTCACTGGATTTACCCGGTTTCGGCAGATCGCCGATAAATAAATCAATGTTTTTGAAAGATTACGCCGATTTCGTTTATGAGTTTATTAAAAATGACAATATTAAAGAACCCATTGTTGTCGGTCATTCTTTCGGCGGCGCAGTGGCAGTAAAATTAGCGCTCCTTTATCCGGACGGTTTTTCAAAATTAGTTTTAGTTTGCGCCAGCGCTATACGTCAGCCGCGGCACAAAATGATTTTAATAAAAAAAGTGACAGATTTTTTAAAACCACTATTTTCTCTAAAATCAAGAGGGTTCATCTTAAAATTATTAAAACTAGATAAAACTGACTATGCCCAAATTGAAAACCCTGAACTTAAACAAACTTTTAAAAATATAATTTCTGAAGATTTAAGCCCATATTTTTCAATGATAAAAATACCGACGCTTGTTATTTGGGGAGAAAAAGACGCTGTGACGCCGCTTAGTGAAGGAAAATTCATTGCCGAGACCATCCCCGACGCAAAGCTTGCGATTATAAAAAATGCCAGCCATTTTTTATTTTTAGAAAAACCGGATGAGTTTATTAAATTAATAAAAGAATTCGCCTCATCATGATGCCGCTAAAAAATCTCCTATATCTCCTTCAGCTTGAAGAATATAACTCCGAACGGTTTGATGATTGGCTCGGGCGAAATCCAAACCGTGTCGTTGCAGAAAAAAAGGGCCGCCTAAAGTGGACTCTAAAAGCCCGCTTACTTTTTGTTTTGGCCGGCATCTTAAACGTTTTTACTTTAGGGCAACGGGCCGATGCGGCGCTGAAAGCCGCCGCTGTAATTCTTTTGCCGGTTGACATTTTACTTAAAAATTTATTGGTTTGGCGCGCGCGCCGCAAGCTGAACAAAGTAGAAAATCTTGCCATAATCGGCATTACCGGCTCTTACGGAAAAACAACAACTAAAGACGCCTTGGCGCATATTTTAATGCCCAAATATCGTCTTTTGAAAACGGAAGGAAATTATAACACGCTTCTTGGAGTCGCTAAAACCATTAATCAAAATTTAAAACCAGACCATGAGTTGTTCATTGTTGAAATGGCGGCTTATCAAGTCGGCGACATTAAAGCGCTTGCCAAATTTCTAAAACCTAAAATTGGAATTATAACCGCTATCGGGCCGATGCACCTTGAAAGATTCAGCTCAATGGAAAATATTTTAAAAACCAAATTGGAATTAATTGAGACGTTACCACCAGACGGCTTCGGATTTTTGCCGAGCGAGCTGGAACCGCAAATTAATAATTTCAAAATCAAGGCAAAGATCGCATTTTTTGCTTCAAAAGAGGAACTGCTTTTGAAAATTACTGCCTTGTTTGATATTTCAGCCGATGAAACATTGAGCCGAATTAAAACGGCGCCGCCTACGCCTCATCGGCAGCAAGTTTTTAAAACATCGGCAAACATTACAATCATAGACGACACTTATAATTCCAATCCAGCGGGCTTCGCTTCGGCTTTAGAACTATTGAAAAACACGCCGGCTCAAAGAAAAATTTTAGTTACGCCCGGGATGATTGAACTCGGCGAAAAACAATTTGAATTAAATAAAGAAGTGACTAAAGCCGCCGCCAAAATCGCCGACTATATAATCCTAGTTGGCGAAACCAATAAAGAAGCCCTTGAAGAAGGACTAAAAGAGGCAGTGGGCTCTGATTTTGATAAAAAAGTTTTTTGGACGCGCGATTTGGAATCAGCAAAATCTAAACTTTCGGAACTGGCAATAGCCGGTTCGGCCATTCTATTGGAAAACGACCTCCCGGACCACTACTTCTAACCACTATCTTTATCTTTTAGTTCCTCCAGTTTTAGAAATCAAATCAGAATCATAGCTGAACATCAGCGATTGGCGTTCTTGGTGGCGTTCAAAACCCAGAGATATAAGTTTGTCCAATAATTCGCTGAAACTAATGCCTGATTTTTCCCAGAGATAAAAAGACAAAGAACCAGGCAAAGTATTTATTTCCGTAATCCAAAATTCTTCCGTATCCGGCTTAACCATAAAATCAACTCGAGAAATTCCGGCGGCATCAACTGCCTTAAATGCTCGTTTTGCCATGTCTTGAATCTTTTTCGTAAGCTCCTCGCTAATCGGCGCCGGCACAAGACGCGAAAGACCGGCCATTCCTTTAGTTTTTCCGCCTTTAAGATATTTATCTTCATAAGTTAAAACATCCTGAGTTTTAATGGGCTGTTCGCAAACCGAAGCGGTTAAATCATTATTGCCCAAAACCGAACAGTTTATTTCAATAATATTTTCTTTCCCCTCTTCAACAATAATCCGCCTGTCAAAATGAGAAGCAACATCGATGGCATTTTCTAATTCTTTGAGACCCCCGGCTTTGCTGATAGCCACGCTGCTTCCCAAATTCGCCGGCTTAATAAAAACCGGATAGCCCAAGATTTTTTCTATATTTTTTATAATCTCAATTTTGTTATTTTCCCATTCACTCTTTAAAAACCAAACATACTTTACAATTGGAATGCCGATCTCTTTAAAAACGGCCTTTTGGATAATTTTATCCATACCTACCGCCGAACCGGTAACTCCGCTTCCGACATAAGGCACATCGGCCATCTCAAAAAGCCCTTGAAGCGTGCCATCTTCACCAAAAGTGCCGTGAATTACCGGAAAATAGATATCGGCGGAAATTTTAGTAAAAAATGATTTAATCGCGCTTTTAGGTATTAGCGATTTAACGCTCGGCGAGGCTTGAAATATATATTCCGGCGCTTTAATTTCCTTAAGTTTTAAATTCTTAAAACTTTCAAGTGTTTCAAGCCGCGCGTCAATCAGCCACCGGCCAATTTTATCAATATAAACCGGGATAATTTCATATTTATCGCGGTTGATATTCTCAAAAACCTGCATCGCCGTCACAATTGAAACTTCGTGTTCCACCGAACGACTGCCAAAAACCACGGCCACTTTTGTTTTAGATTTTTTCATATTATATGGTAAGTATGAAATATTTAAGGCTGGGGGTCAACCGGCTTATCCGGAGGAATTGCCAAATAGCTGAATATAAATTGAGCTAAATCATGAAAAACCGGCACCGTTGTGCTTTCAGCAAAACGAACCCCTCTGGGATTATCAAGTTTGATTAAAGCAATAAATTTCGGGTCATAAGCCGGCGCAAAACCGACAAAAGTGTGAATATATTCATCAAGATAGCCGCCATTTTTTAAATCCGGCACCTGAGCCGTGCCGGTTTTACCGGCAATTGTGTACCCCATAACCCGCGCTCGGCGGCCGCTGCCGTTTTCAACAACATTGACCATCATATTGATTAATTTAACCGAAGTCTCGGAAGAGATAATTTGTGCCGGCGAAATATTTTTTGCCTCATAAATTTCACCATTATGAAAAATAACTTTGGCAACCAAACGAGGTTTCACCAATTTACCGCCATTAGCAATCGCCGACAAAGCCCGGAGCAGTTCTACGGGCGCCAAGGCCACTCCTTGGCCGAATGAGGCGGTGGCGTAATTAATATCTCTCAGACCTGCTAAGGCCGAAAGATCTCCGGAAACTTCATTAACATCAATACCGGTTTTGCCGTCAATGCCAAAATCTTTTAAATATTTGAGGAATATGTCTTTTGGCACTTTCTGTTCCACAAAAATCGCGCCGGTATTCAGCGATTGTTCCAAAACTTTTATCATCGTCTGCCATCCTAAAACTTTATCGGGGATAGAATTTTTAATAATCCTATTACCAATTGTTATGGTGCCGGTGTTGTAATATTCCGTTTCCGGCGTAACGGCGCCGGTCTCAATGCCGATGGCCATGGTAATCGGCTTAAACACCGAACCGGGCTCGTAGCGCTTCAAGGTAACAGGATTAACAAAAATGTTTTTGTCTAAAACAGCAGAATAATTATTGGCGTCAAAATCCGGAAAAGAGGCCATGGCCATGATATCTCCGCTCTTAGGATCCATCACAACAATAGAGCCGTTATCTGCCTGCCACTTTTTAACTGCCGCGGCCAATAACATCCCGGCTTGGGCTTGAATTGCCGAATCAATGGTCAAAACTAAATCAGCGCTGGAAATGAATCCGGAAAGATCCTTGTCGTAATATTCTTCAAGCCCATACTGGCCGGCCTGGCCATTTTTGTTAAATCCCAAAAACCCGATAACCTGCGAAAGATACAACCCTTCCGGATAATACCTAAGCGTTTCGTCATCAATTCCAAGAGCCGGTTCTTTCAAATCTTTAACAGCTTTGACGGTGTCATCGGAAACTTTCCTTTTTAAAACTTCATAAGGATCATCCGGTTTTGATAATTTTTGAAACAAAAACTGTTCATCAAGCTCTAAAATGGGAACCAGTTTTTTTGCCAAACTTGCCGGATCCTTCACTTTTGCCGGCACGGCATACACTAAGGGAAATTCTTTATTTGAAGCGACGGCGTAAGGAATATTATCCTTGTCAGTTAAAAAAATACTGCCGCGAGGCATAGCGCCGCGGTTATCTCTTATGTTTTTTGCTTTTGCCAAATAATAATCGTGGCGAATAATAGTTAAATAAAAGAAGCGCCCCCAGATAAGGAGGCCCAGCGAGATAAACACCAAAATTAAAACCAAAATTCGATTTTCCGGATTATATTTCATTGATTCTTAGCTACCGGACCGGCAATTTTTACGTATTGAATCTGGTCATTAACAACAAGATTAAGGTCTTGGGCCGCTTTTTTAAGAAAACCAATGCTTCTCTTATCAGAGAGTTCCAGATTAAGAACTCTGACCCCCATTCTCAGATTATCAATGCTTTTTTGCAACATGACTTTCTGATAATTCGCCATAACCACGCTGTTAATCAAAAACAAATAAAAAACCGTCAAGGCTACGACGCTTAAAATCGACACCGCGTTAAGCGTTTCTATCTTAATACTTTTAAATGCTCTTATTTTTAATATGGCTTCTGTCATATTTTTTCTATTACCCTCAACTTGGCGCTTCGGCTTTTAGGATTAACCTTTAATTCTTCAGCTGAGGCAATAAGGGGTTTTTTATTTAAAATTTTAATTATATTTTTTTTGCTTAAATCTTTAGCCCAGTTTTTTATTAAGCGATCCTCCAAAGAATGAAATGAAATGAATGCCGCTCTTCCGCCTCTCGGTAAAAATTTCGGAATATCAGCCAAGGCCTTTTCTATTTCCATTAGTTCTTGGTTCACCTCAATTCTTAAGGCCTGAAAAATCAGAGTGGCGGGATGAAGTTTGCCGCGGCGCTTTAAGACTTTTTCTATAATTCCAACCAATTGCCGCGTTGTTTTGATCTTTTCTTTTTTTCTAGAGTCAACTATGCCCCTGGCAATTATTTTGGACTTTGGTTCCTCGCCTAATTTTTTAAAAATCTCCAGAAGTTTTAGTTCGCTGTAACTATTTAAAATATCCTCGGCCGTAATCGGACTTTTGGCGTCATAGCGCATATCAAGAATTTCATCTTTTTGGAATGAAAACCCCTTTCCGGAATTTAGGAGCTGGTTGGTTGACATGCCGAAATCAAATAAGACGCCCGCAATTTGACTAAAACCGCTCGCTTCAACAATTTTCAGAATATTTCCGAAAGAATCGTTTATAAAAAGAACTTTGTTTTCAAATTCTTTTAAATTGCTCTTGGCGCGGATTATTGAATTAACGTCGCGATCAATCGCGATTAACCTCCCATCCGGAGCGGATCTCTCTAAAATTGCCCTAGCGTGCCCGCCATCGCCAACCGTAGCATCAATAAAATTCTGGTTCGACTGCGGATTCAAATATTCCAACACTTCGTTTAAAAGAACCGGAATGTGCGCCATTTTCAAATTCCAAACTCGCTTAGTCCTTCGGCAATATCGCCGGATAATTTTTCGGATTCGGCGATATATTTATCCCAAATACTCTCGCTCCAAAGCTCAAGGCGATCTTGAACGCCGATTACCATGACTGATTTCTCAAGCTTGGCGTATTTTTTGAGCGGGTCGGGAATTAAAACGCGCCCCATTTCATCAATCTCAATTTCACAGGCGCCCGACAGCATAAATCTTTTAAAATCTCTGGCCTTTTTCTGGCTCAACGGAAGATTATTCATTTTTTCCATAAAGAGCTGCCAATCGCGGTGGGGATAAATAAACAAACAATTGTCTAATCCTCTCGTTAAAACCGGTTTCTCGCCTAATTCCATTCTTAGTTTGGCTGGAATTGTCAGCCGGTTCTTGGAATCTAAATTGTGCTTAAATTCGCCTAATAACATATAATTTATCCACAGTTTTATATACTTATCCACAGACTTACCCACAATCCCCCACCAAGTTATTTAATCTTAATACAAAAAAAACAGGCCCGCAATAGGCCTGTCTGTGGATAAGTATAAATTATGAAACCCGCGTTAGTATTTCAATTTCACTCCGAGTTTTTCGGCAATTTCTTGAAGCCATTTTTCGTGGCGATCAACTTTGTGTGATAAAACAACCATTTCTTGGAAATAAGAGTCTGCTTTATGGGCGTAAGAATCAACAGAATTCAATAGATTTGAAAAATCTTTTCGCGCTTCTTCTTTGAAACCCTCAAAATCCTCTTTTGTGGGAAAGATTTCTTTTTGGGCTTCTATAATATTTCGAATATCTTCTTGGTTAAGCATATGATAAAAATCTTTTATGATTGTATTTTAGAAGAGTAAAAATTCTATGTCAAATAAAAAATATGCTTCCGTTATCACAAGCGACCTATAGGAATCTTATGGTACATAAGATACAAAAGTTTTGTTTTTGTGGGCGCAATAAGAATCGAACTTATAATCTCTCCGATGTGAACGGAGCGTTTTGCCACTAAACTATGCGCCCGGATTTAGGAGTATTAGATTTTTAATTTATTTATTAATTTTTCGTGTTTGAAATCCAAAAGATCGCGAATAAAGCGGTCATACATATCATAACGGTAATGGAATTCTTTGTTTGTCATCAGGGCATAACCTATTTCTTTGCCGACTTCCGCCTCTAATTTTTTTATGAAATTGTTAAACTTCGCCGGTTTTATATTATCCGCCACTATCAGAAGATCGGCCCGGGAGGTGTCGGAGTTGATAAACACGCCAGCCAGAAGCGCTAATTTAATTTTCCCCAAACTCTTGAACCGCTTCAACATTTTCTCTTTTGAAGCCGGGCTGGCTTTGGCTATTAATTCCTTAAGCTCATTATAAAACTCAAAACCGCGATCAACCCTGAAAATTTTTTTACCCTTTGATTTTTTACAGTTTAAAAACCTTATTTCAACTAAATCATTAATATTTTTATTAACCTGAGCCGGTTTTAAATTGAGTTTTTTTGATACCGCTTTTGATTCAAAGTTTTCATCCGGATTATATAAAAACAATTTTAAAAGCTTCACTTTAATCGGCGAATCAAACAAAACATCCAAAGTTATCCCGGAAAATTTTTTCATCATACAGATTATAATAAAACAAACCGCCCGATTTTTCAATCGGGCGGTTTGTTTTATCTTTTTATTTTATTTCAACCGTCGCGCCGGCAGTTTCCAATTTTTTCTTGAGTTCTTCGGCTTCGGCTTTATTGACACCGCTTTTTATGACTTGAGGGGCGGTATCAACCAACTGTTTCGCCTCCTGAAGGCCCTTATCGGTTACCCCGCGAATCACCTTGATAACAGCGATTTTTTGCTCGCCCGCTTTAGTTAAGACGACATCAAAAGCGGTTTTTTCTTCAGCGGCTGAGGCTTCACCCGCTCCAGCGCCTGCCATAGGCATTGCCATCATCGGCGCCGCCGCCGACACGCCGAATTTCTCCTCCAGCGTTTTAACCAATTCAGAAAGTTCAAGCGCGGTCAGTTTTTCAATTTCTTCTGTAATTTTATCAAATTTACTCATATGCTTTATTTTATTTGATACGGTTTTTCTACGACCTTTTTGTTTTTATATTATTCAATACGCTAACCAAACTGCGCATATTGCCGGACAACACGGTAACCAAACCGGAAAGCGGAGCGGCAATTGTCCTGACAAGCTGCCCCAACAAAACTTCGCGAGGAGGAAGTTTTGCCAAAACCATAATTTTATCTCTGTCTTGCCAATCCAATCCCAGAAAACCGCCCAAAATCTTAATAGCTTCATTGACTTTGGAAAACCTCCAAACCGATTGAGCTGTCGCCGCCGGGTCGGTATAACTAAAAACTATTCCGACTTGGTTTTTGAAATTATCCAAATCAACGTCTTTAAAATGGCCGAATCTCAAAACCCGGCTGATTAAAGTTTTCTTGGCAACTTTATATTCAGCGTCGGACGACTTCAAATTGCGCCTTAATTCCATGGTCTTGCTTACGGGCAATTTATTAAAATCAACCAAAATCGCGGCTTTGGCCCGGCTGAATTTATCGGTTAAATCTTTCAAAATATTCTGTTTTTGATCCCGTGTTAACGGCATATTTTAATAAAAAATGCGGATATAATCCGCAAACGATAAAAACAGGACTTTTCCTCGGCGGGTCTTACTTGTTCGCCCACTGTCTGCGGATATTATCAATATAGTCTATATAAAAAGTCTTGTCAAATCTATTTTTTGTTCCCGCTTATTAAGGGCACAAAAACAAAGCCGGGATATTCTCGTTTTTCAAAGTTTTTTTCTGATTTTTTTATGTATAACCAGATGCTTTCTTTTATCGGCACCACCAATCGGCCGCCGATTCTAAGCTCTTTCAACCATTCTTTCGGCACCCCCCTTCCCGAAGCCGCGGCAATAATCCTATCAAACGGCGCATACTTTTTTAATCCCATTGTCGCATCGCCTAAAATAATTTTAACAATCCCCTTTTTTATAAAATTGTATTTTGAAATATTTTTTATCCCGAATTCAAAAAGTTTTTTTATTCTCTCAACGGCAAAAATTTTTCCTAAATTTTGATTTTTGTTTTTTGTTTTTTGATTTCTATCTTGGCTCACAATGTGAGCCAAGATGGCAGTCTGCCATCCGGAGCCAAATCCGATTTCAAAAATTTTATCGCCCGGTTTTGGTTGTAAAAGTTCAATCATAAACGCCACAGTGTACGGCTGAGAAATTGTTTGACCTTCGCCGATTGAAAGCGGCGCGTTAATATAAGCCTCCCTTTTTGATTCCGGCGGTACGAAATCGGCGCGATCAATTTTTTTAAATGCCTCGATAATCCGCGGCGTTTTAAAAGCGCCTTGTTTTATAAAATTTGAAACAAATAAATTTATACCGGTCATTTTGTTTATTCTTTCCGATGCTTTCTCTTCCAATCGTCAATTTTTTTATGGTTGCCGGAAAGTAAAATTTTGGGAACTTTATATTTTTTACCGTGCTTGCCCCGCCCTGGCGGCGGGTAAGCAAAAATTTCCGGCCGCGTGTACATCGGAACGCCAACGCCGTATCTTTTTTCTTCAAGCGATTCGGACTTCCCTAAAACACCCGGAATATGCCGAGAAACCGCGTCAACAACAACCATTGCCGGAAGTTCCCCTCCAGTTAAGACATAAGAACCTACGGACAATTCTTCGATTCCCAATTTCCAATTTCCAGTTATTATTTTTTTAATCCGCTCATCAACGCCTTCGTAGCGGCCGGCAATCATAATAATACGGTCATATTTTTTAGCGAAATCGTTTGCCATTTTTGAATCAAATTGTTTTCCCGAAGCGGAAAATAAAATAATTTTTATTTTATTTTTGATTTTTGATTTTTGATTTTTGATTTTTAAAATTGAACCGATGGCCTTGGCCAAAGGTTCAATTTTAAATACCATTCCCGGCCCCCCGCCGTACGGCTTTTCGTCAACCCGCCTATCGGCCGCAAAATCGCGGAGATTGATGATATTTATTTTTATTTTTTTATTCTTTCGGGCGCGCCTAACAATGCTCTCATTGAAATAAGAATCGAAAATTTTTGGAAATATAGTAATAATGTCGAACTTCATATATTGATACTACCACATTTAACCTAAAACCCTCCCGCAATGCGGGAGGGTTTTAGGTTAAGATCAAAGTTGTTTCAAATCTTCCACAACTTGATCCATATCTCTTGTTCTTTCTCTCACGGGACGAGTTGAGCCTTCCGGTTCCTCTATTTTTAGATTGACGCGCGCGTTGTGGCGGGCGCCAATAATGCGAAGCAGGGTTCGGATGGCTTTGGCGGTTGAACCCTGTCGACCGATAAGCATGCCCATATCTTCTTGGTGTACTTTAAGGTCTAAAAGGACTCCCATCTCGTCAACCTTGCGCTCAATCTTGACATCATCGGGATGATCAACGATTGATTTCACAAGGTATTCAAGAAATTCCTGATCAGCCGGTTTATTAACCATTTCTTTGAATAAATATCTGTTAAAGGTTTAGTAGGTCGACCTGTCTACTAATTTGTCCGCAGTATATCAAAAAAATAAAAAACCCGTCAAGCGGCCGGCGCCAATGCTTTCTTAGAAATTTTGTGGACTGGTTTTTTAGCGCCGGAAATTATATTCTGCGACACTAATAAATTATGAATGGTGTCGGACGGCTGAGCGCCTTTGCCGACCCAATACAAAATTCTGTCTTTATTCAAACTTACCGCTTTTGTCTTGCGATTAACATTGCCGAGCAATTCCAAATACTTCCGGCGCGGGCCGGCGGTTTTTTGAGTAACCACAACCCTGAAAGTCATCGTGTGTTTTTTCCCAACTTTTTGTAATCGGATAATCAACATGATAATTTACATTTCCGGCGGATTATTTTTTTCCGGAAGATTAACAACTAGAACTTCACTGGTCAGAAGCATTGAAGCCACTGAAACGGCATTTTGTAAAGCGGTTCTTGTGACTTTTAAGGGATCAATAATACCGTCCTTGATCATATCGACATATTTCCCCGTAACGGCGTTGAATCCGATACCTTTTTCTTTATTGCTTATGGCCTGAATTACTTCATTGTCATCTTTGTTGGCGTTTTTTGCTATAACGCTTATTGGCGATTCAAGCGCGTTAATTACCAAATTAAAGCCCTTGGATTCATCTCCAAATTCAACAGCGCCGGCCGATTTAGAACTCTTAATCTCCCGGGCCACTTCAAACAAAGCCACGCCGCCGCCGGAAACGATCCCCTCTTCAATAGCCGCTTTGGTGGCCGAGATTGCGTCTTCAATCTTAAATTTCTTCTCTTTCATTTCAACCTCGGTGGCCGCGCCGACTTTGATAATGGCTACGCCGCCGGAAAGCTTGGCTAATCTTTCCTGCAGTTTTTCTCTGTCAAATTCTGATTCGGTTTTCTCAAGTTGGATTTTAATCTGTTTTATTCTTTTTTCTATTTCCGGTTTGGAACCGGCGCCGCCGACAATGGTAGTGTTATCTTTATTGGAGATTATTCTTTTGGCTTCGCCCAAAACATTTATATCGGTATTCTCAAGCTTCATCCCCTTGTCTTCGGAAATAACCTCTCCATTGACCACCGCCGCTATATCCTCCAATAGCTCCTTGCGCCGGTCGCCAAAACCCGGAGCTTTCACCGCCAGAACATTAAAAATACCCCGAAGCTTATTAACGACAAGAGTGGCTAAGGCTTCGCCTTCAACTTCATCGGCAATGATAACCAGATTTTTATTACCGGATTTTATCACTTTTTCAAGAAGAGGCATTACTTCTTGGAGCGAAGAAATTTTTTTGTCGGTTATTAAAATATAAGGTTTTTCCAGAACCGCTTCCATCCGCTCGGTGTCGGTTACCATATAAGGACTGACATAGCCTCTGTCAAATTGCAGGCCTTCAACTAATTCATAATCAACGCCCAAGGTTTGCGCTTCCTCAACAGTCACCACTCCCTCTTTGCCGACTTTACTGATGACTTCGGCGATGAGCGAGCCCATTTCTTCGTCGTTAGCCGAAATTATTGCCACATTTTTTATTTTTTCTTTTGTGACCGGCTCGCTATTTTTCTTTAAAATCTCCGACACTTTGGCCATCGCCTCGTCCATTCCCCTTTTTAAAACTACGCCGTTGGCGCCGGAATTAATCAGGTTGATTCCTTCGGCAATCATGGCCTGCGCCAAAACAACCGCCGTGGTGGTGCCGTCCCCGGCCACATCATTTGTTTTTGAAGCCGCTTCTTTAACAAGTTCAGCGCCGATGTTCTCAAATTTATCTTTAAGTTCAATATCCTTGGCAATCGTCACGCCGTCATTTGTTATGACGGGAACCCCAAATCCTTTATCCAAGACGACATTTCGGCCGCGCGGGCCGAGAGTAATTTTTACGGCATTGGCCAACTGGTCAACGCCTCTTTTCACCGCTTCTCTGGCCTGAACGCCTGAAATAATTTGTTTTGCCATGTGTTTATTCTAAAATTGCGAGGACTTCGTCCTCTTTTAAGATTTTGTATTCAATATCGCCGATTTTGAATTCGGTGCCGGCATATTTTTCAAACACCACCTCGTCGCCTTTTTTGATGCCGGATTTTTTAATTTTGTCGCCGGCGCCTATAGCCACCACTTTTCCCTGGGCCGGTTTCTCTTTGTCGGCCGTTTCCGGCAAAATTATGCCCGATTTTGTTTTTTCAGCCTCTTTTATCGGCGCCACCACCACCCGGTCGCCTAAAGGTTTTATAGAAATTTGTTTTGTCATACAGCAACGTATTTTACTCCAATTCCCCGTCTTGTCAACAGTCTTGTCAAAAAAAATATTTATTGCTAATATGGAATATAGCATAGTTATGATAATTAGATTCTTGCTCCATATTATTGCCAATGGTTTAGCGGTTCTGATCGCGGCGCGGTTTATACCGGGAGTCGTTTATGGCTACGAACCCGTGAGTTTATTGAAAATCGCGCTTATTCTTGCTTTGGCCAACGCTCTTATAAAGCCAATTTTAAAATTATTGTTCAGTCCTCTCATATTGCTCACTCTCGGCCTTTTCACTATACTTATAAATATATTTATGGTATGGCTTGCGGCTTATTTTACGCCGGAGCTTTCAATTACCGGAATCGCGGCGTATTTCTGGACAATGATTGTTATAAGTTTTTTCAACTTCGCTGTTTCTACTTTCGCCCACGGCCGGGAAAATTAAAATTTAAAATTAGTTTTAAAGATATGTCGGAATTTTTGCCAATAATTCAAATAATAATTGCGACGCTTCTGGTTATCGCCATTCTTCTTCAAACAAGCGGTAGTAATCTTTCTTCGGTTTTTGGAGGCGGATCAACTTTTTATCACACGCGCCGCGGCATAGAAAAGTTTATTTTTGGGGCTACCATTGTTTTAGCGATATTATTTGTCGCCGTCAGCATTGCATTTTTTCTAATCTAAGATGGAACAAATGGCAAAATAAAATTCTAGGTGGGGGCGAGCCGTTCGCCGAAGGCGAATGGGGCTAAGGAATTTTATTTTGCCATTTGTTCTATTATAACAGCGATAAACACTAATATTCATAAATTCCTAAAAATTAAAAACTGGGCGGGAACTTGGAAACGGCTTAATAGCAAAGAAAAAATCTGGCTGGGTATTTTCTTTGTTATTATTCTTTTCTCAATTTCCTTTCTGATCGGCAATTTCTATCGCGGGCAAACCAAGGAGATATCCGCTTCCGGCGGCACTTATGTTGAAGCCGCGTCGGAATCACCCCATAACCTCAACCCGCTTTTGGCCACCAATGATTCGGACAGGGATTTCTCCCGCCTGATTTTTTCTTCACTTTTAAAATACAATGAAAAAAGCGAATTTGTGCCGGATCTGGCCGCAAGTTATGCGCTTTCAAAAGACAGAAAGGTTTACACTATAAAACTAAAAGATAGGGTCTTCTGGCATGATGGCGAGCCATTTAGCGCCAGCGATGTTGTTTTCACTGTTAACGCAGTTCAAAACCACGAATACAATAGCCCCCTAAGAATCAGCTGGCAAGGAGTGAAAGTCGAAGCTCTTAATGAAAATACGGTCATTTTGACCCTAAAGACGCCCTACAGCGCTTTTGTTGAAAACTTGGCTTTGCTGGGCATCCTCCCCAAGCATGTTTGGAGCAAGGTTATGCCCCAAAATTTTCCCCTAGCCGACTTTAACATTAAACCCATTGGCACCGGTCCTTATCGTTTTGTTAAACTGCAAAAAGATTTATTAGGAAAAATTACTTCCGTCAATTTAACCGCCAATTCAGATTATTTCGCTTCGCCGCCGCTTATCAAAAATCTAATTTTTAAATTTTATCTTTCCGAAGAAGAAGCGGTCTCGGCTTTTAACAGAAAAGAGGCTGACGGTCTTTTGCTCCAAACCGCCCAAAATAAGAATCAGTTGCGCGGCTTATCCAGCTCTTCATTTTTTTCTCTTCCTTCTTTGAGAGTTTACGCGCTTTTTCTTAATACCGATGATCCTATATTGAAAGACCGGGACGTGAGATTGGCGATAAATTATGCCGTTAACCGGGAAGAACTGCTAAATAAATTATTAGACAACGAGGGTAAAATAGCGGCCGGTCCGATTCCGCCGGGACTGCCCGGATCAAGCCCCGATATTAGCGGATATGATTTCAATCCGAAAAAAGCGCGGGAAATTTTAGAAAAAACCGGCTGGGTAAAAAATGAAAACGGCGTTTATGCCAAAAAGCTCAACAAAAAAGACAAAAAAGCAGTGCCGCTAAAACTTAGCATTGCCACTGCCAAATCAATACAGCTTATGGCCGTTTTGATCCGCGATTATTTAAAAAATGCCGGCATTGAGACGGACTTAAAGATTGTTTCACTGAGCGAACTCCCGCAAAATTATTTAAGAACCAAAAATTACAATGCTATTTTAATCGGCGAATCCTATACCAGTTCTGTTGATCCTTATGTCTTCTGGCACGGCGCGGCTATAAAAGATTCGGGACTTAATTTATCGCTTTATAACAATAAAAAGGTTAATAAGGCCTTGGAAGACGCGCGCCTGATAATTGATCCGTCAAAACGAGCTCGGATACTTGAGGATTTCCAAAAATTAGTCCTAAAAGACGCTCCGGCGGTTTTTCTTTACTCGCCGAACTACATTTACGCAGTTAAAAATACGGTTAAAAACATAAATCTCGTTAGTCTGGCAACCCCATCCAGCCGTTTTTTAAAAATTAATGAATGGTATATTAAAACTGAAAGGATATGGAAATAAATCTTCAAAAAATCTCCGGACTTCCCATTGTTTTTGATGAAAAAAATCTCACTTTAGAATTTCGCGGCGAGTTTCCGTTTATTAAAAAATCAGATAGAAGTTTAGACGAGTTGAGGCCTTACCTAAAAAATCCCGAAGCGAAAAACGGGCCGGATCCGGCCTACCATGTCTGGCGCCATGCTCATTTAAAAAAAGATGACGGGAAAACAAAAACTCATAATCTGCGCTATGATATTACTTTGATCCCGCCGGGAAAAATTGACGGTGAATTTATCAAAACCGCCGGCCACTACCACAAATCTTTCCCAGAAGTTTTTGATGTACTGTTAGGTCGGGCTTATTTCTTAATCCAATCTTTTGATAATAATCCCGAAAATATTAAATCAGTGTTTTTGGCGGAAGTCGGACCCGGTGAAAAGCTTTTAATCCCTCCCGATTACGGCCATAACATGATCAATGTTTTTAACGAGCCGCTTTTAACAGCCAACTGGATAAGCGATGGCGCAATATATGACTATGGATCATATAAAAATAAACACGGCGCCTCCTATTATTTTTTAGGCAATGGGGGCTTGATTGACATTGTCAAAAATCCGAATTATGATTCGGTTCCTGAAATAAAAAAAATCCGGGCAAAAAAAAATCCTCTGCCCTTGTACAGCTTTATAAATAATCTTGATAAATTGAGATTTTTAAACTATCCCGAAGAATTTACGGGCGAGTGGCGAAATTGGTAGACGCGCACGCTTCAGGAGCGTGTGAGAGCAATCTCATGGGAGTTCGACTCTCCCCCCGCCCACTATGGTTTCAATGAAAAAACAAAAAATAATTCCAATTTTATTTGATACATATATCGCCGTTATTAAAAACAGCGTAGGTTCAAAAATTTTCCGTAATTTCTACGCCGAAGTTGATGGAGAGAGAGCCGATATAGTGAGAAATGGAGACCGCTCTTGCGCCTGGTTTGCTTCTTCGCTCCTTTGCTTGCTTAAGTTAATAAAAGCCGCGCACACAACGGTTGATGGAACAATCGGAGATTTGCAACAGTCCGGCTGGAAGAAAATAGAAAAGCCCGAAATTGGCAGTATCCTTGTGTGGGAAAAAATAGATTTTGGAAACAAAAATTTGCGCAAACATATTGGATTTTATATTGGCAATAATAAGGCAATCAGTAATAGCTCTAAAAAAGGGCAACCGGTAATCCACCACTGGACTTACGGAATAAAAAGAAATAAGCCCGTCAGAGAAGTTGAGGTAATATTTTGGCATAAAAAACTAAATCAATAATCTAAAAATTTAATACATATATGATGAAAACAACCTCAAAACTAAAAATTATTCCCTTGGGAGGGTTGGGAGAAGTTGGGCGGAATATGACCGTTTTGGAATATGAAGATAAGATTATAATCATTGATATGGGAATAGGATTTCCTGAATTAGATATGCCCGGCGTTGATTTTACCGTCCCCAACCCTAAATATTTGGAGGACAAAAAAAATAGAATCCTCGGCGTCTTTTTCACCCACGGCCACTATGACCATATCGGGGCCATCCCCTATCTTATCGGAAAAATCGGCAACCCGCCTCTCTTCTCCTCGCCTCTGACCGCCGCTATTATTAAAAAGCGCCAAACCGATTTCCCCAACGCGCCCAAACTTAACATTAAATCCGTAAAAGAAGAGGAGGTAATAAAACTTAATCCGTTTGAGATTAGTTTTTTCCACGTTAACCACAATATTCCCGACAATTTTGCCATAAAAATTGACACTCCGATAGGCGCGGTTATCTATACTTCCGATTTTAAATTTGATCCTTACCCGGTAAATGACAAACCGGCCGATTTGGAAAAACTTAAAAGTTTCGGAGACAGGGGCGTTTTACTTCTTATGGAAGATTCCACCGGCGCCGAAGAAGAAGGCCATTCAATTTCAGAAAGAACTATTAAAGAAAACCTTGAAATAATCTTCAAGCAATCCAAAGGAAGGATTATTGCCGCGACTTTTGGCTCTCTCTTAAATCGCGTCCAGCAACTTATCACTTTATCCGAGGCTTATAACCGGAAAGTAATAATTCAAGGCTACACGATGAGAAGCAATGTGGAAATCTCTAAAAAATTGGGTTATATCAAAACGGAGAAATATACAATGATAGAACCTAAAGATATGCACCGATATTCCGACGACAAAATCACTATTATCGGCACCGGTGCCCAAGGTGAAAGCAACGCTTTTCTGATGCGCTATGCTACCGGCGAACATAAAGAAATTCAACTTAAGAAGGGGGACACGGTTGTTTTTTCTTCATCGGTTGTGCCCGGCAACGAACGTTCGGTTCAGTCTCTTAAGGATAACCTTTATAAGCGAGGAGCCCATGTGTTTCATTACAAAATGATGGATATTCATGCCTCTGGGCACGGCCAACGGGAGGATTTAAGAGAAATGCTAAGATTACTTCGCCCCAAGTTTTTAATGCCAACCCACGGTTACCTTTCAATGTTGGCGCGACATGCCGAACTTGGAGAAGAGGTCCTGAATATGCCAAAAGAAAATATTGCTTTGGCGGAAAACGGCCAAGTTGTTGAAGTAACACCCGATAAGATTGCGGTCACTAAAAATTTTGTTGAATCAAACATAGTGATGGTCGATGGTCTTGGCGTTGGAGACGTCAGCAATGTGGTTTTGCGCGACCGGCAATTAATGTCGGCCGATGGCATGTTTGTTATCATTGCCGTTGTTGACAGCCAGACCGGAAAAGTTAAAGGCGAACCGGATATTATTTCTCGAGGATTCATTTATATGAAAGAATCCAAGGATTTGCTAAGACAAACCCGCAAAAAAATAAAAGAGATTATCGCTAAAACCGTAATTACGGGTACCGACATAAACTGGGTTTATATCCGCAATAATTTACGCGACAAAATCGGCCAATTCCTCTACTCTAAAACCAAACGCCGCCCGATGATTCTGCCAGTCATTGTTGAGATTTAAAAATTTATGATTTAAAATTTAAAGATATGCCGCGCATCCTGTCAGGCATCCAGCCATCCGGAAAACTTCATATCGGCAATTACTTGGGAGCCATAAAAAATTGGATCGGACTTCAGGACGACAAAAAAAATGACTGTTTCTTTTTTATTGCCGATTATCATTCCATAACCGAAGATTACGACCCAAGGGAAAAATCAAAAGAAATATTTGATTTAGCGATCGATTTATTAGCTTTGGGATTGAGCCCAAAAAAATCAACAATTTTCCAGCAATCGAAAATCCCTTTCCATACCGAACTTGCTTGGATTTTTAACACTATGGTAAAAATGCCGGAATTGGAACGGATGACCCAATTCAAAGACAAGGCAAAAAAGCAAACATATAACATAAATATCGGACTTTTTGATTACCCTATTTTGATGGCGGCCGATATTTTGATTTATAAAGCCGAAGCCGTGCCGGTTGGAGAAGACCAGATCCAACACCTTGAGCTAACTCGTGAAATCGCCCGCCGTTTTAATGGTAAATTCGGCAAGTTTTTCCCGGAGCCAAAATCGATTTTAACTGAAACTCCAAAAATTATGAGTTTAACCGACCCAGCCAAAAAAATGTCTAAATCCGGCGGAGATAAATCATACATCGCTCTTGCGGATTCGCCGGAAACTATAATAGAAAAAATAAAATCGGCGACAAGCGATACGGGCGGAGGAAAAGATAAAAGAGGCGGTGAAAATCTTTTGTCTATATTCAACGCTTTTGCGGAAACGAAAAGTGAAAAAATCGAATATAAGAATTATAAAAAAGATCACGAGGCCGGCAAACTGAAATATTCCGAATTCAAACCGCGGTTAGCCGAACTTATCATCAACTATTTTGCCGTTTATCGCGAAAATCGCGCCGAACTTTCCAAAAATCCGGACTATATTAAAAAAATCTTAGAAGACGGCGACAAAAAGGCCTCCGCCATAGCCGAAGTAACACTGCGAGAAGTTAAAAAGAAAATCGGGTTGATTATTTAAGAAAAAGCCTCGCTATAGCGAGGCTTTTTCTTTTTCTATTAATTTTAATAGGCCGTCTTTTATTCTATTTAAAATCAATTCGTCTTTTGCCTCAATATTTAACCGGACTAACGGTTCGGTATTGGAAGGCCTTAGGTTCAACCAAAAGTCAGAAGTTCTCACTGTCAAACCGTCTAACCAATCCACATCGTAACCCTCAAAACTTTGAGCTATTTTTTTGATAAAATCCTGCGGATTGGATATTTCAAAATTTATTTCCGGAATAGAAACATACTTGGAAAGTTCTGAAACCAGAACTGACAAACTTTTTTTCTCACCGCTTAAAATATCAAGCATCACCAGAAAGCTGATAATCCCGGAATCCGCATAAAAATTTTTCTTAAAATAATAATGGCCTGTAGCTTCAACTCCCAAGATTCCGCCGGATTCCTTCAAGCGTTTTTTAATAAAAGTGTGCCCCACTCTCTCGCGAATCGCTTCGCCGCCGTAAATATTTATTACATCGGGGACAATCTTGCTTACCGTCGCGCTATACACAATTTTACCGTAAAAATACCGCTTCAAGAAATATCTCGCCATTAAAGCGCCAATAATTGACGGATTCACCTTCTCCCCTCTTTCGTCTATAAAATTGGCGCGATCTCCATCGCCATCAAAAGTACAGCCGAAATTGTAGTGGTCAATATTTATTTCAAGCGGCAGTTTTTCAAGAATTAACTTAAGGATCGGGCCGACAGTGCCGGAGCGGACATCAATTGCAATCCTCATCGGCCTTATCATATCCATATCAACAAAACTTAAAACATGTTTTAAGTAATCGCTCTTAATATCTCCTCCCGTAATTTTGCCTTTTTCCCGCGGTGCGGCGTATCTTTTTTCGCTAATTATCATTTCCAAATCTTTAACGGCAAAAAATTCCATATTGCTTTTCATCAATTTAAAACCGTTCCACTCCTTCGGATTGTGGGAAGCGGTTATCATCGCGGCCGGAAGGTGAAAGTAGCTCGAAGCGAAATAAACCATATCAACCGTGCCCAAACCAACATCCCAAACATCAATGCCCTCATTCATAACCCCTTCCATGAATGACCTTTTCAAAACGGGCGACGAGGCCCGGACATCGTGTCCGACAACCACTTTTTCCGGCTTATTAATTTCATTTTCTTTAAGATAAACAGCAAAAGCCCGGCCAATTTGATAGGCTGTTTTTTCATTAAGTTCATCGGGATAAATCCCGCGAATATCGTAAGCTCTAAAAATTGACGGGCTAGGCATCGTGATTCTATTATAACCGGCAGCGAGGAAAAAATGAAAGTGCAATTTTCATTTTGGGCAAGCAAACTGCTATTTGACTACCTATTGGAAATGTAGTATTTTATTTTTATAAAAAATAACCTTTTGGTGGGTGTTTTTTAAGTTCATTAAAAAAGGAGGAATAAACCATGAAAAAAAGTCAATTGCTGGCAGAAGGAAAAACCAAGCGGTTGTACCGGACTGAGGAAGATGAACATCTGTTAATTATTGAAAGCAAGGACGACATCACTAAGAATGACGATCCTTCACAGACAAAGTTGATGGCTTCCAAGGCCAAGTTTTCCACGGCGACCACCAGCATCGTTTTTGAGCTTCTGAAAAAAGCCGGCATTCCCGTGGCTTACAAACGCCAGCTCTCATCGGAAACGGAATTTCTGGCCGTGAATTGTAAAATGATCAAGTTGGAAGTTGTAGTCAGGCGTTATGCCGTCGGGAGTTATCTCAAGCGCTACCCGAACTTGGAAAAGAAAACGGGAGAAACCCCGCACCGTTTTCACCGACTGGTTTTCGAGTTGTTTCTCAAAACAACCGGAGGAAAAATTATTACGGATAGAGAAAAATGGGCAGGCACAGCCGTTGACTATAAAACAGGAAAACCGGTCGATGATCCTTTTATTGAAAATCCCTATGACGAAATATGGGTATTGAAACATCCTAAAATTCCTGAGTGGGAAATAGGTTCGGATATTTTTCGTCGGTTTTTAAAAAGAAACTTTCTGCCGAAAAAAGTAACGGTTGAAAAGATTGAAGAGACCGCCCGTAAAGTTTTCCTTCTTCTAGAAGAGGCCTGGGCGCAACGCGGATGCCATCTCGTTGATTCCAAGATTGAGCTGGGGATTGATAAAAATGGAAACCTGTTAGTAGCCGATGTTATTGATAATGACAGTTGGAGACTGCGGACGAGCGACTGGACAGAACTTTCCAAACAGGTTTTTCGCGATAACTCTGACATGTCCGAGATCGCGGATAAGTACGCTTTGGTCGCCTACTTGGTTGAGAAATTCACGATGCCCAGGCATGTAGCTATCTCTATTGCCTATATGCATAGGCGGTATGAATTTGAAAAGCTTTTTAATTGAGGCTGACTTAGTGGAGAACTGTATTAAGGCGCCATCTTTGATGGCGCCTATTTTTTAAAACAATTTTAGAAGTTACCTAGTATTTATGTTATATTGATTCATGGTAAAAATTCCAATTTTAATATTAATTAAAAAGAAATGCTTAAAATCGGCATAGTGGGTCTGCCGAACGTCGGCAAATCAACTCTTTTTAAAGCCCTGACCCGCGAAAAAGTTAACGTGGCCAATTTTCCTTTTGCCACAATTGACCCGAATATCGGGATTGTTAAGGTTCCCGATGAACGTCTTGATAGACTTGCCGAAATATCAAAATCTAAAAAAATTATTCCGGCGGCAATTGAATTTGTTGATATCGCCGGTTTGGTCAAGGGCGCCCACGAAGGCGCCGGATTAGGTAATCAATTCTTGGCGCATATTAGAGAAGTTGACGCCATAATTGAAGTGGTGAGAGACTTTGAAGATCCTAATATTATTCACGTGGAAGGCAACGTCAGCCCGTCTCGCGACATTGAAACTATCCAGTTGGAACTGGCGATGGCCGATCTGCAAACAGTAAATAAACATCTTTCTAAAATTGAAAAAGACTTAAAAAGCGGCAGTAAATACGCCCAAGAAGAAAAAATGATTTTGGAAAAAATTAAAACCGTTCTGGAAGCCGGCGACTTGGCCGTTAAAAGCAATTTATCCGATTCCGAACTTGGATTAATAAAAGATTTACATCTTTTAACTTTAAAATCTTTTTTATTTGTTTTTAATATCTCGGATAACGCCGCTAAAAATAAACCGCCCAGTTATATAAACCATAAAATAAAAAGTGAGGCGCTTGATTTGCAGTTTGAAGCCGAAATTGCAGAAATGAGCGAAAATGAAGCTAAGGAATTTAAACTGGAATCCCTCTTGCCTAATTTAATAAAATCGGCTTACGAATTATTGGGCCTTATTACTTATTTTACAACCGGAGAAGACGAAACGCGCGGCTGGACGATTAAAGCCGGCTGGACCGCGCCGCAAGCCGGTTCGGCAATTCATACCGACTTTGAAGAAAAATTCATTAAAGCCGAAGTCATAAACTGGCAAAAATTATTGGAATGCGACTCTTGGTCTAATGCCCGCCAAAAAGGAGTATTGCGAACCGAAGGCAAGGACTATGTTGTTGAGGATGGCGATGTCATGGAATTCAAAATCTAAAATTGACAATAATAATTGTTTTATGCTAAATTGCGACAAATGAACGAAGCGGAAAACAAAAAAGAATATGAGATGTCGTATCTTTTAACGCCTGAAATTCCCGAAGACAAGATTGATTCTGGGACCATAGAGTTAAAAAACGTAATTACCGAGAATGGCGGCGACATAGTCCAAATGAATTCTCCAGAAAAAAAACGGCTGGCTTACCCGGTTAAAAAACAAAACCAGTCCTATTTTGGGATTGTTTATTTTAATGTTGATAGGGATGGGCTTGAGAAAATTAAAAAGGCTGTTTCTTCCCACAAAAAAATTCTAAGATTTTTAATCTTAAGCAAGTTTATCAAACCGAAACCGAGCCCGATAATTGTCCAACAGCCAGCGGAAATATCGACGCCGGCGCAAAGTTTCGACCAAAAATTAGAAAGCATACTGAAAGGATAAAAAATAAAAAAATTATGAATCTAAATAAAGTTTTTGTATTAGGCAACTTAACGCGCGACCCGGAACTGCGGCAGACGCCAAGCGGTCAAAATGTAGCCAGTTTTGGCGTTGCCACCAATCGCATGTGGACAGATCGGTCGGGCGTTAAACAAAATCAAACCGAATTTCATAATGTTGTTTTATGGGGACGGCTAGCTGAGATTGCTCATCAATATTTGGCCAAAGGCCGTCTCGTTTTTATTGAAGGAAGGTTAAATACCCGCGTCTGGCAGGATCAAGGCGGCCAAAAAAGAAACCGCACTGAAATTATTGCCGAAAATATGCAGCTTGGACCGCGATTCGTTTCAACCCCAAATTCGTCCCAAACGCCGCCTAAAAATGTTCCAGAACCTGAGGTTCTACCGGAAATACAACTGGAAGATGCCATTGAAATCCCCAAAGAAGATGAGGAAATTAAAGTAGAAAATATACCTTTTTAATATGGACATAAAAAATCAAAAAGGCGTTTGTTATTTCTGCGCTCAAAATATAAAAGATATTGACTACAAAAACGCGGATATGCTGCGCCATTTTATTTCCGCCCAGGCAAAAATTATGCCCAGAAAACGAAGCCATCTTTGCGCCAAACACCAGCGCCACTTGGCAATGGCCATTAAACGCGCCCGGTTCATGGCATTATTGCCGTTCACGGCAAGATAAAATTAAAAAAATAAAAACGCTTTTTTGAAGATTTCGCAGACATTTTAGCATGGTTTCCCCTCAGAAGATTGCTATAGCAATCTTCTGAGGGGAATAAAATGCCGAGACGGACAGCGAAGTCGCCGCTGGGCGACTGAGCGCGCGAGAAAAAGCGTTTTTATTTTTTTACGCGGGCGTTGATTTTTTGATTTCTTGAGTTAATTTTTTAACTAAGTCCTGGTTTTCTTTCAAATATTGGCGCGCGGCTTCAAATCCTTGCCCTAATTTTTGATCATTATAGTCAATCCATGTTCCGGATTTAGAAAGAAGTCCGTATTTCAAACCGCAATTTATGATATCCCCTTCTCTTGAAATTCCTTCGTTATACATAATATCAAATTCGGCGATTCTAAACGGAGCCGCAACTTTGTTTTTAACAACTTTAACCGTCACTCTGTTGCCGACTATCTCTTCGCCTTTTTTAATTTGGGCGTTTCTTCTAACATCAAGACGCACCGAAGAATAAAATTTAAGCGCCATCCCGCCCGGCTGGGTTTCGGGATTGCCAAAAAACACGCCAATTTTCATTCTCAACTGATTTATAAAAATAACAGCGGTATTGCTTTTGGCGGCAATAGCATTTAATTTCCTTAAAGCTTGGGACATCAAGCGGGCTTGAAGCCCCATATGTTGATCCCCCATTTCGCCTTCAATTTCAGCCCGGGGCGTCAGGGCGGCAACCGAATCCACGACAATAACATCACAAGCGCTGGATCTCACCAAACTTTCAACAATTTCAAGCGCTTGTTCGCCGTTATCCGGCTGAGAAATAAACAGATCATTGATCCTAACGCCTATTCTTTTGGCGTATTCCGGATCTAAGGCATGCTCGGCATCAACGAAAGCGGCCAAGCCGCCGTGTTTTTGAGCTTCGGCAATTATATGCAGAGCTAAAGTGGTTTTCCCCGAAGATTCCGGTCCGTAAATTTCAATTACCCTTCCTTTGGGAATGCCGCCGACTCCGAGAGCTAAATCCAAAGAAAGCGAACCGGTTGGGATGACATCAACATCAACTTTTGACACATCGCCGAGTTTCATTATCGAGCCATCTCCAAATCTCTCTTTTAAACTTTTTACGGTCTCGTCCAGGGCCTTCATTTTATCATCGGCTTTCGCCTCTTTTTCTTTTTGTTTAATCATATTTTAAAATTAAATTAATTATTGAACCCCGGGTTGTTTTAATCCCTAAGTACTTGTCTTACGATCTTGGTAATTTTGCCGAAATTATTTATTGCTTTTACTTCAACGACATTCAGGCCGGCGGCAAGCTGCACCTCTTTTGAAAAACTGCCATTCGGGCCAACATATACGTTTTCGCCGTTAATTGTCAAATAGACGCCGTTGTCGGTTTTGCCTCTTACCATAAGAGATCCCTGCTGTATAACCATATCCTCTTTAGGCTCTACCACCAAATTTGGCGGTCCAATCAAAAATTTAAACTGATAGCCAAGATAAGTGAAAAGTAAAATTAAAAACAGAACGCCCAAAAAAATCGCTAATCTTCTTTGTGTCAAAACAAAATATAAATTTTGTTTTGACTTAATAATATTTCCATCATAAGAAGCCGCTTCAACTGCCTGAACTTCCTGCTTATACATCCGAATAATTTCGTTTTTATCAACTTCCAAAAATTTTGCGAGACGGTTAAAAATTCCCGCGCGATAAACCAAAGGAGGCAGTTTTTCAAATTGTCCGGCTTCCAGCGCTTTTAAATGATAAACCTGGATTTTTGTAAGATCGCTTAATCTGTCCAAGCTTAAATTTTTGCCCTGCCTTTTCTCTTTTAAAAATTCGGCTAAATTTTTTTTATTTTCAGATTTCATCTTCCTTGGTTTGTCCGCCATCTAGTAAATCAAATTTTTCTAAATAAACTTCTCTCGGCTTGGCGCCATCGCCCGGCCCGATAAAATCTTTTTCCTCCAAAATATCCAGAAGGCGCGCCGCCCGGGCATAGCCGATTCGCAACCGCCTTTGTAAAAGCGAAGCTGAAGCTTTCTTGGCCTGGAAAATAATTTCTTTTGCCTCTTCAAATAATTCATCGTCAATACTTTCAGAAAATTCGTCTGAAGAGCCTGATTCCGGCTGTAAATTATTTTCGGCTATAGAAAGTTCCTCGTTTTCGGCAGTGGACAAAGGATTCTTCTCGGCAATATAGTCAGCTATTTTTTTAATTTCTTTTTCGGAAATAAAAACTCCCTGGATTCGGCGCGGCTTGGAGCTATCATTGGACATATACAGCATGTCTCCATTCCCCAAAAGCTTTTCGGCTCCGGCCATATCTAAAATAGTGCGAGAATCGACTTGGGACGGCACCTGCAAAGCAATCCGAGCCGTAATATTGGCTTTTATGAGGCCGGTCAAAACCTCAACCGACGGCCTTTGGGTTGAAACTATAAGGTGGATCCCCACTGCCCGCGCCATTTGGGCAATGCGAACGATTGTGCCCTCAACTTCCCGGCCGTAAGCGGCCATAAGATCGGCTAATTCATCAATAACAATAACCAAATAGGGCATAAAAGATTCCAATTCCCGGTTTTTTATAACCTGATTATTAAAACCGACGATATCTCTGACTCCATAACCCGATAGAACTTCGTAACGGCGTTCCATCTCTTTAACCGCCCACCTCAAAGCGTTAATTGATTTTTTACCGTCGTTTATCACCGGCGTTAAAAGATGAGGCAATCCCCCATAATAAGCCAGCTCAACTCGTTTTGGATCGATAAGTATAAACTTAAGCTGTGAAGGGCCGTTGCGCCAAATAAGAGACGTAATAATAGAGTGGATACATACGGATTTGCCGGCGCCGGTGGCGCCGGCAATAAGCAAATGGGGCATTTTTGACAGGTCGGCAAAAATCGGGTTGCCGCTGACATCGCGGCCGATCGCAAAACTTAAAGGACTTAATTTTTTAAAATTTTCACTGCCGAGCAAACTGCCAAGCCGGACTAAAGCTATTGATTTGTTTGGCACCTCGATTCCGACCAAGGCTTTGCCCGGAATCGGCGCTTCAATTCTCAAAGGATGGGCCGCCAAAGCCAACGCTAAATCATTGTGCAAAGTCACAATTTTTGAAAGTTTAACGCCTTGGGCCGGCCGTAAAGTGTACTGGGTCACCGTCGGGCCCACATTAACCTCTCCCATCTCAACTTCAATGCCGAAATGCTGTAGAGTTCTTTTGATAATATTGGCATTGGCTTTAATGTCCCCTGATACCGGCCGGCTTTCTATTCTTTCAAGCAATTCAACAGCAGGCAGATTATATGTTCCGCCAATAAATTTCGGCATTTTAAATTCGTCTTCCTCTTTTTCTATTTTGGAAACCGGCTTGGCCAAAATTGCTTGTTTTTCCTCTTTGGAGATGGACTGATTAACAACCGGGTTAACTTCAACTAGTTTTTCATCTTTTGTTTTTTTAATTATTTCTTCCTTTTCCTCGTCTTCATCATCGTCTTCTTCCTCGTTTTCGCCCCTTCCAATTCTTAAAGGAATATTCAAAGTCATTATAAGAGAAATGAAAACAAAAGAAATTAAAAGAACCAAGGAAGCCCAAAAACCAAATATTTTATTTAAAGAAAGAGCCGCCGCATATCCGGCCAGACCGGCATAATTGTTTGAAAACGACATTTCCAGAATTCCTAAAATTGAAATAAAAAGCAAAAAGGCGCCGAAAATAGTCGCAAAGTAGATATGCCGCCGGCGCGATTTCAAAAGCTCAAAGGCCATTATCAGAAACATCGCCGGCAAGACAAAATAACCCCATCCGAACAAATAATTAAAACTTCTAAAAACCAACTCGCCAAGAGGGCCGGCCAGATGCCAAATACTCAAAAACACAATGACCGCAAAACTAAAAAAAAGAATCGCCAAAATGGCTTTTTTGGTTTGGTCTTCCAAATCGAAAAGAGGTTTTTTTGAAACTGCCGACTCTGATTTCAATTTCTTTCTTCGTGGCATATCGCTTTAAATATTACTCGTAAATTGCATCATTATACAAGCCGCAATGTTAAATGGCGGGGGCTGAGGGAATCGAACCCCCGTCAGCGGTTTTGGAGACCGCTGTTTTACCACTAAACTAAGCCCCCTTTTTGTCAGCCATAAATTATTTCTTCTTAGTTTCTTTATGAACCGTATGCTTGCGGCACCATTTGCAGAATTTTTTAAATTCCAGTTTTCGTTCAACCGTTTTTTTATTTTTCTGCGTATGATAGTTAATCCGCTTGCAAACGCCGCATACTAATTTTGTTACTTTGTCCTGCGCTTTCATGATTTTTTATAAATTTAAATTATATGGTTTAAAGCCGTCCCACGGATTCGAACCGTGAACCTACTGTTTACAAAACAGTTGCTCTGCCGTTGAGCTAGGACGGCAAGAAGCTGTCCCAAATACAAGTTAATCATAACTCATTTCGGGTTTGGCGGCAAATGCTTTTCAGAATGGTTTTTGGTTTTTCAAACACAATCTGAAATAAACAAAATAAAAAAAGAAACTCGGGGAAGTTTCTGTTCCAAAATCATCCTGGTGCAGTATTCTTGAATTAGTCCGAACGCGTTTCGGCGAGAAACCCCCCGCGAATTCGGAGCGGCTCCGCCGCGAGATTTAACAATTTCCAATTTTTCTTTGGCGGCAACTAAATTCAAAAATTCGCGAAGCGAATACCTAAAGAATAAAATATTTTTATGAAAATTACAATAGTTCTAGAAAAAGTGGGAGCCCCAAGCAGAAGTAAATTCCACAAGGGGCTCGTGGTGACGGATTGTCCGTCACATGAACAGGTGAACGATCCAGCCGACAGCGATGGCGAGTACGGGGGTAAGGACTTCGAAAACGAGCAACTCCTTTTTCGCGTCCTCGTCCCTTGGAATGTGCTGTTGAGTCAGGAAGCCGATGACAATCCCGATGCCGATGGCCTGCACCAGCGAGATCACCGGGAGGCCAAGGGTAGGGACCATGAACCAACCCCACAACAGCTTCAGCGCCACACCGTTCAGCAGGTACGCCACGATCATCAGGGCGATCAAGCCGAGAGCAACCATCTTGCACCTCCTCAAGGTACTGTGTTCTCTACGGCAAAATTACCGCAGAGATTATCGGTTTTTCAGGATTCCGATAACCCAATGAATCTAGCATATTATGAGCTGGAAGTCAAGCCCGACAAAAAATCAGCATCTCTGCTGTTTTGTGGTCTAAATCCTATGAATTCAATTATTAAAAATTTTTCTTTTCTTCTTTCAAAATCGCCAATTCGTTTTTGCCCCGAAAATTCAATACAAATTAGTCGCCGAACGAAGCGAGGCGAACCCTTCAAACTTGCAATTTCCTATGTGGTGCGCAGGGCAGGATTCGAACCTGCGTAGCCCGAAGGCGTCAGATTTACAGTCTGATGCAATTGACCGCTCTGCCACCTGCGCGTATTGACTTTCTAAAAATACACTCCGGAGCCAACGCGCGGAATCGAACCGCGGACCTACTCCTTACCATGGAGTTGCTCTACCAACTGAGCTACATTGGCATTATTTGGAAGATTTTTTGGTTTTTGAAGTTTTAACGGCCGGTTTAATATCAAATAATTTTTTCTCCAAATTATCGCTAAGCGTTAAATTAATTTTCACTTCCGGTTCTGATTTAGGAATTTCCCGGCTTGAAACTTCTTGTTTATAATCTGAAACGTCTTTCCAAAAATCGGCGGTATTTCCGCTCAAATCATTGTTATCCGTCATTTTATCTTTTTTCGAAATCTTGCCGATAAGTTTCATCAGCTGATTATCGGTTTTTAGAAGGACTATCCTCATTCTATGCAGAAATTTACGGGTAAAAGACAAAGATTGCGCCTTTGTGTCATCCCAAGGCAACCGATTGATCCAACTGGCCAGCTGAACTTTAAAACTAAATCTGGAATCGGCCGTTTCGTCATTTTCTTCAAATTCCGAAAGATGATTTGACGCGATAAAAATAACACCGCCTAAAGCTATTATTAACAGTGAAATTGGAATTAAATTAAACATATATTATTAATTATATCTCAAAACGGCAAAACTCGTCGATTTTAATATTCTCGCCCAACTTGGCGATATAACCTTTAATCAAGGTGTCAACCGTCATATCCTGGTCGCGAATATAATCCTGTGAAAGAAAAATATCAATGTTTATGGGGCTCATAGCGGCAATATGCATCGCCAATTCATGCCCAAGTTCCTTGAATTGCTCGGTGCGCGCCACAAAATCGGTTTCGCACAAAAGCTTTACCAACACGCCAACCTTGCCGTTAGCATGAATATAGCAGGAAATAATTCCCTCGCCGGTTTGCCGGCCGGCTTTTTTGGCCGCCACCGTCGCTCCCTTATCCTTAAGCAATTTTAAGGCTCTTTCAATTTCGCCATCAGCCTCTTCTAGGGCTTCCCGAATGGCATTGACCGAAGCGCCTGTCATATTTCGAATTTTTTTTAAATCATCAATCTTTGCCATTCTTGTCATCTTTTTTTAGATTAACCGCCTCGAGCTCAACCGGCGCCGTTATTTCAACATTACCCAAGGTCTCCCCAACCAGCTTTAAAATAAAGCTTACGGCATTAATGGCATTGTCATTTGCCGGAATAGGATAGCCAAGAAGAGTCGGGTCGGCATTTGTATTAACCAAACCAACAACCGGCACATTTTTTTTAACCGCCTCCTTCACGGCAATTTTATCATAATTCGCCGAACTTACCCAAATGGCTTCCGGCAGACGTTTTAAATTAACCAAACCGCTTAAATCTTTTCTTAATTTTTTAATTTTTTCTTGGAGTTTTAGAACTTCGAATTTTGTATATTTTTCAAACTCGCCGCCGACTTGCTGGCTTTCGAGATTTTTAAGATAATCAATGCGTCGGCTGATGGTCGGAAAATTGGTGAACGTTCCGCCAAGCCAGCGCTCGGTAACATACGGCATATCAATATCTTCGGCAACTTTTTTAGTTATCTCTTTGGCCGCAAGGCCTGTTCCCACGAACAGAATAATGCCGCCTTTTTTCTTGACGCCAACCAGAAAATCAAGCGCCGCTTTCAGATCTTCTTTTGATTTTTCCAAATCAATAATCTGAAAAATATTCTTATTTGACCAAACATAGGGCTTCATTTTCGGATGGCTGTGAGACCTTAGGGCGCCTAAATGAACTCCATGCAAGGCCAAGGCTTCCAACTCCAGCTCTAAAATATTATTTTCTGTTTCCATGATTTTACGATCATAACAAAATTATTTTAAATTGACAAGAGGCCCTGATAATGCTAATCTTTCTAATCATGAAAAAAGAAATCCATCTAAAATATTATCACGAGGCTAAGGTAAAGTGTGCCTGCGGCAATTCTTTCACGGTAGGATCCACCGTGCCGGATATTAATATTGAAATTTGTTCTAAATGCCATCCTTTTTACACCGGCAAAAGCAAAATAATTGACACAGCCGGGCGAGTTGAGCGATTTAAAAAAAGACTCCAAAAAGCTTCGGTTAAGCGCAAAAAATGAACGAAAGTCAAAAAATAATTTTGGAAATCAGGGCCGGGGCCGGCGGTAATGAAGCCGGTCTTTTTGCGGTTGAACTTTGGAGGATGTATAAACGATTTGCCGAACGCAAGAACTACAAAATTGAAATTTTTGATATTTCGGAATCAATCGTCGGCGGCATCAAAACCTTGGTGGCCCAGGTTGACGGGCCGAATGTTTATGATTTATTTAAATATGAATCGGGAGTCCATAGAGTGCAAAGAATTCCCAAAACCGAAAAAAGCGGGCGCATTCACACTTCAACCGTTTCGATCGCGATTTTAAAAGAAGTGCCGGAAAAAGAAGTGATTATCAGCCCCCAAGACATCAAAATTGACACCTTCAGGGCTTCCGGCCCCGGGGGCCAGAACGTAAATAAAGTTGAAACAGCCATAAGAATCACTCATATTCCGACGGGATTTGTCGTTTCCTGCCAGACCCAGCGCTCCCAGTTCAAGAACAAAGAAAAAGCGATGGCGATTTTGCGAGCAAAAATTGACCAAATGGAGCGGGAAAAAGTTTCAGGGCAAATTACGGCAGAAAGGCGCGCTCAAATCGGTTCGGCGGAAAGATCAGAAAAAATCAGAACTTATAATTTCCCCCAAGATAGAGTCACCGACCATCGCATCGGAAAATCGTGGCACAATATGGAAAAAATCCTCGATGGTAATATGGAGCCGATAGTTGAAGCGTTGACACAGAAATTAAAATAAAGAAATAAATTATTTTTTATTTTATTTACTCTGATTTAAGATATTAATGTCCTTTTGAATGCGACTGGCTTCGGCCATAACATTGTTGGCATAAATTCTGGCCGTTAGAGATGTGTTCCAGCGGCTGCCGGCAATGTAAATCTTGGCCGCTTTACTTTCTGCCGCATATGTTTGCTTATCGGCGCCGTCTTTGGCTAATTTAAGACCCGCTGCCGTAAACGCATCTTCAATATTCCACGGCGACGCTGGTCGACGACCCATTAAATTGGCCACTGCATCTGCGTATAAAAGCCAAGTTGATGGTAAAAACTGGGCCGGCCCCATCGCTCCGCCCCAGCCGTAATATGGTTTTTTGGAAACCGGCGTTGAATCGGGATTGATCCCCAAGGCGCTTGTTATCGCTTGGAAAGCATCAAAATCGCGCGGGTGCATATCTGTTCGCCAATTGCCTTTTCCGACATTGCCGCCCCAGTCCGATTCAATTTTAACGATTGCCATAATAAAAGCTGCTCTCGCTCCGGTTAATTGCGCCGCCGGCAAAGCGCTTTTCAGGGCTTCTTCAAAGGTCATTTTAAAACCCATGGCCAGATTATAAGGCTGATTTCTGATTTTATCTAAATCTTCGCGCGCTTTGCTTAAAAGCTGCTGATAGGCTTTTTCTTGCCCTTTGGTCTGATTTAAAAGCTTTTGTTTTTGCTTCTTGGAATTTTCCAAGTCGGCTTTCTGCCGGATTTGAAGGCGTTTTAATTGCTCCTGTTCGGCTTTATCAATCTTCAAATCATCCTTTTCCTGAATAAGTTTATCTTTTAGTTCTTTGATAGTCGCCAACGTGTCTTGAATCTGTTTCTGGATATTACTTAAATAATTTAAATCGCTAAAAAAATCGGAGAATTTATCATTTTTGAGTAAAAATTCCAAAAGAGAACCCGGGTCGTTTCTGGCTGTCTGTTTTAAATACTGGGCTAAAATTTCATTCTGCTTTTTGATCTCTTTTTCTTTCAGGGCAATACTGTTTTCTTTTTGCTTGATAGCCGAAGTAAGCTGGCCAATGGTTAAATTTGTGGCGTCAATTTCTGCCTGTATTTGCTTTATTTGCAGTTCAAAAATAGAAATCTGGTTGGCTAAGCTCTGGACTTCATTTTCTTTTTCTTGAATTTGCTGGGTGTATTGATCTATGGAAGTTTCCAGCTGTCTTATTTTATCGTCGCGGGCATCGGCAAAAACTGCTTTGGGAATAAAAGCCATAAGAAACAAAAAACAAAACAAAAACAACAAACATCCTGATTTCATCATCAAAAACAAGGGCTTAATTTTAATTTAAGCTGACGCCTTGCCATCCGAATCCGCCCGTTTGGCGGAGGAGGAGGGTTTTTTCTCTTCTTTCTCTTCGCTTCTCCGCTCTTTGACTTTTTCTTCAACTTCAACTTTAACTTCTCCAACTTTCTCTTCAACTTCGCCCTTTAAGGCTTCAAGTTCAGCCTCGGACCGGGGCGGAGTCACGGTGGCAACCGATGTCTCAAGATTTTCTAAAATCTCAACGTTTTTAGGCAATTTAATATCCTTCACTAATATATTATCATCAAACGTCTTAAGTTGAGAAATATCAATTTCAATTTGATGGGGTAAATTAGACGGCAAAGCCCTCACTTCCAATCCCTGCATGGCCTTAACCAAAACACCGCCCAAATCAACAACAGCCGGAGAATCTCCGATAAAAACTAGGGGTACCTTGGCGGTAATCTTCTCATCCATGTTAACTTCATAAAAATCAACATGATTTATTGTTTCGGTTATCGGATCGCGGCTAATATCGTGGATTAAGACGTTTTTCGCCTTTTCTCCAATAAGCAATTTTATCAAGGTGGTTTCGCCGGCGCTTTTGAAAATCTTGGTAAATTCTTTTAAACCCAATTCAATCGGAACGCTGCCCTCTTTGCCGCCATAAACAACCGCGGGGAGAATGCCCTCTCTTCTTAATGATTTTACTTTCTTGCCCAACAGGGTTCTTTTTTTACTTTTTAGTTCCAAAGTCGTCATGTTTGTTAAACATAGATATATTCGCTAAAAATGTCAATTATTTTATGAGATTCGGAGGAGTGCGGCCTTCAAGCGCTTCAATGATGTTGGTGGCCGCCAAGGCCGACATTTTTGATCGCGTTTCTTCGGTTGCCGAAGCGATATGCGGCGTTAAAATGACATTATCAAGTTTCAGCAATTCCGGCGTTATTTCCGGCTCAAACTCAAAAACATCTAACGCGGCGCCGCGAATGGTTTTATTTGATAGAGCCAAGGCCAACGCCGCTTCATCAATAACCGGCCCCCGCGAAGTGTTCACCAGATAAGCCGAGGGTTTCATTAGTTTTAAATTTTCCGCATTAATTAAGTGGCGAGTTGAAGCAAGAAGCGGCACGTGAATGGAGACAAAATCCGATTGTTTCAATAAATCTTCAAGCGGCGCGTAAATAGCGGAAAATTCTTTCTCAAAATTCTCATTTCTTTTTACATCATAATAAACAATCCTCATATCAAATCCTTTTAAGCCGTGATAAGCAACCCGAGAACCAATTCGGCCGAGACCCACAATGCCAAGAGTTTTCCCCGATAAATCATTTCCCAAAAGAAGCATTGGCTCCCAGCCTTGATATTTCAGAGTCCTTGCAAATTTATCGGCCTCAACCACCCGATGGGCAATTGACAGCATTAAGGCAAAAGTATATTCAGCGACCGTATCGGTCAAAATATCAGGCGTATTGGTGATTATAATCCCCCGTTTTTTTGCTTCCTCCACATCAATGTTATTAAACCCCATCGCCATGTTGGCGATAATTTTTAACTGCGATCCAAAAGAATCCATAACCTCGCCGTCGATTTTATCGGTTAAAAGGCAAAATAAGGCGTCGTAATTCTGCCCCTTCAAAGCGGCAATTAATTCTTCTTTTGTGAGAATTTTATCTCCGGGATTGATAATTACCTCATATCCCTTATCTTTAAGCATTTTGATTCCAGATGCCGGAATCATTCTTGTTATATATATTTTAGACATTTTTTATATTATCACATTTTCAACGATTTATTTTAAAACGCGAGCTACGAGCGCAAAATTGAAAAAATATTTGTCTAAATCTTTAAGTGATGTTTTAAATTCATTATCACTAAAAATTACGGCGCCTAAAAATTCTCGAACACGAACAATTTCTTTCAAACGTTGGCGCCATCGCGGATCTGAAATTGTTAAATCCAAAAGTTCCAACGCTCGATTAATTGCGTTTTTATAAAGTTTTTCATCCTTATTCTGCCAATTAAGGGCGCGGCTTGTTTCACTGCCGACGTTCGCCAACTGTTCCGCCAAAGAAAGTTCTTTCCATTTTCCCGCGGCCAAATTTTTATGCTGGAAATACATTTTATAAAACTAAATTATTCACTATATTTCTAATTTTTCTTTGGATTTCCAAGCTATCAATTCCTCTTGATTTATTTTCTTGAGATGGTCTTATGTTGATCATTGAATCAAATTCAACCATGTCATCTTCGGGTTTATCGGGATACAGATTGATGCCCCAGAGATCCCCTTGTTGTGAGTCCTGCTCCAAAAGAAGCGCCTCTTCATCGGCGTGCAACTCTCCGCCAATAGCCATAATTTCTTTTTCTACATCAATTACCGCCTTTATAAAATCACCAAATTGATTTTTCGCGATATCTCTTAATTTTTCTTTCGATATTGAATCTTTTATAATTTTTATCATATGCGATTTACATCTTATTCACACTTCCAAAAAATTTTAATTTTTCTTCAATAACTTTCTTCATCGCTTCAATTGAGGGAGTTAAAATTTTATAAGGCGTTGTTTCTTCGGGCATTCCGGCAACTGATTTTCTAAGCGTTTCCGTAAATGCTACTCTAATTTCGGTGTTAATATGGATCGTTGAAATCCCGGCGTTTATTGAGTTTTTTAAATCGGTTTCGATTAGTCCCGACGCGCCATGTAAAACTAAATGAATATTTTCGCCGACCGCTTTTTTAATATTGATTACCCTTTCAATATCTATAGATTCTTTACTATTGGTTACAATGCCGTGAATATTGCCCACCGCCGGCGCCAACATATCAACGCCGGTTTCTCTGACAAATTGACTAGCTTCTTCGGGCTTGGTTAAGTCCTCCGCTTTTACTTCTATAATTTCTTTTTGAATTTTGGATTCCCCTCTTACATAACCCAATTCTCCTTCCACAATTATATCCGGGTTTTTTGATTTAGCGTATTCAACGCTCTGTTTGGTTAATTTAATATTTTCTTCAAACGACAAGGCGGAAAAATCCGCCAAAATCGCGTCATAGCCAGCATCAACCGCCGCGATAACGCCTTCAAAGCTTTTAGTGTGATCGGCGTTTAAAAATATTGGAATATTAAATTCTTCCCTAAAAGCCCTAACCAGATAAACCGCCTCTTTCAATCCGATATGACGGCCTTCGCCTTCGGAAGTGCCGACAAAAACCGGTGTCTTGAATTCGGCGGCCGCTTCAATAATTGCTCTCAAGGCATCATCTTCTGAAAAATTAAAATGCCCCATCGCCCACTTTTCAGAAACGGTTCTTTTTAAATAATCTTTTACTGTTTCCATGTTTATTCTAAAACTTTTGGCACATAATCTTCCGGGGCATTTTTAAGAAATTCCTCAAGCTGTTTACGAGTCAAAAGGCCGGCCTGCGCCCCGATTTGCTGAACCACCGACATCGGATTAACCGGCGCCCATCTCATCGCGTCGCGAACACTCATTCCTAAGGCCAAGGCCGATGTAAAAGTTGAAGCAAAAGCGTCGCCGGCGCCGGTGCGCTCAAGGGGCGGCTTGGGATCCGGATATTCGCGCATAAAAAGCGCCTCTTTTCCATCGTAAGAATACGCGCCTTTCACGCCGTCGGTAATTACCGTGATTTTAGGCCCCAGTCTGGACATCATTTTCAATAATTTAATCATATTATGCTCGCTGTTTTCTAAAATCCTTTGGGCTTCTTCTTTGTTGCAGAAAAATACATCGGTTCTTTTATAAATACCGGCTAACGTTCCCCTACCGAATTTCATCTGATAAGTCCCCGGCTGAAAAACTAATTTTATTTCCGGATTATTATTCAGATATTTCTCCAGTTCGCAATGAAATTCCAAAGAATCTTCTCCCATTGACGAAAGATAAATCCAGCGCGGTTTTCCCCAATCTATTATTTTATAGTCGTACTTTTCGTGCTTTATTAAAATAGTTCTGTCATCGGCAAACCATAAAATATAATGATAATTGGTTATCTGATTCTTATTAACGCGGATAAATTTTGTGATAATTTTTTCATACTCTAAAGTTTCAATGCATACTTTTCCATAATAATCGCCGCCGATATTGGCATATAGGGCCGATTTGAGACCCAAGCGCGAAGCGGCTACCGCCGCGTTAGAACTATTCCCGACGGCCGGAATGAGATAAGAATTCTCATAAGGAATCTTATCGGCAAAATCAAGACAGAGCTTGCAATTTTCTCCGCTTTCATCGCACTTGACTTCCGCCTGTTTAAGGCGGATGAACCTGTCCATCGCGACATCTCCTATTCCTAAAAAATCATAATTATTCATTTTATGCTTTGCGTTTAATAACTCTCCTCACGGCTTCTTTAATATTTAAAACGCCCATGCCGAATGCTTTTATGAGTTCGTCCGGTTCGCCGGACTCGCCAAAGTGATCGCGAACACCGATAAATTCCTGCGGCGCCGGAAAATACTGTGATAAGACCTCGCTCACCGCCGAGCCAAAACCGCCCGCAATCTGATGTTCTTCAACGGTAACAACGGCGCCGGTTTTTTTAACCGAATTTAAAATGGTTTCGATATCCAACGGTTTAATCGTGTGGCTATTTATAACCTCCGCCTCAATCCCTTCTTTTGACAATTCTTCGGCGGCAATCAGGGCATTATATAAAAGCACGCCACAACCGGCTATGGTTACGTCTTTGCCTTTTCTAAAAACAACGGCTTTCCCAATTTTAAAAGGAGTTTTATTTGTGGTAAAAACCGGCGATTTTTCCCGGCCAAAACGAAGATAAACCGGGCCGTCGCAAAAAACAGCGGCTAAAGTGGCCTTCCTCGCTTCAATCGCGTCGCAAGGAACCAGAACCGTCATATTCGGCTGAACCCTCATTAAGGCAATATCCTCAAGCGCCTGATGAGTCGCGCCATCAGGCCCCACCGATATGCCGGCGTGGGCGCCGGCAATTTTTACCGGCACGTTGTTTAAACTGATGGTGGTTCTTATCTGTTCGTTATTCCGTCCGGGACTAAAAACGGCATAAGAAGAAATAAAAGGAATTTTTCCATAATTGGCCAGGCCGGCGGCTATTGTCGCCATATTTTGCTCGGCCACTCCAAGTTCAATATATCTTTGGGGAAATTTTTCTTTAAACCAATGTGAGCGGGTTGATTCGGCTAAATCGGCGCAAAGAACCACGACACAGTCATCTTTTTCACCAGCATCAACTAAACCTTTACCATAGCCATCGCGCGTCGGCGCTTTTTCAATATTCGAATCTGTTAAGTTTTTTATTAAATAAGCTTCTTTATTCATGTTCCGATTTAATTTTTCCTCCCAGCGTTCTTAGTTCATTTAAAAAGTTCACTCCTTCTTCCGGCTTCGGCGGAACGCCGTGCCATTTGAAATCAAATTCTATTTCCGAAATGCCTTTGCCCGGAATGGTGTGAGCGATAATGACAGTCGGCTTTTCATAAATTGCTTTCGACTCCTCAACCGCGTCAACGAATTCTTCAATATTGTGGCCGTCAACTTCCAGCACGTGCCAATTAAACGCCTCATACTTGGAGCGCAACGGCTCAAGCGGCATTACATTTTCCGTCATTCCGTTTATTTGAATATTATTACGATCAACTATTCCGGTTAAATTGCTTAACTTATTATTTCCGGCAAACATAGCCGATTCCCACAAATTCCCCGCTTGATGCTCGGCGTCGGACATCGCGCAGTAAACACGGAATTTTTTGCCGTCCATTCTGGCGCCATAAGCGATGCCGGCGGCTTGCCCCAAACCGGAACCCAAAGGGCCGGAGGTTGTTTCAACGCCGGGCAATCTCTCTCTTTCCGGATGACCCTGGAGCCGGGTGCCGAATTTTCTTAATGTTTTCAATTCTTCAAGGGGAAAATATCCGGCGTGAGCCATTGCCGCGTAGCGGATCGGACAAATATGGCCATTGGATAAGATTAAACGATCGCGTTCCGACCAGTCGGGATTTTTCGGGTCGTGTTTTAAAATATGGAAATACAAAGCGGTAAAAATATCGGCCATTCCCAAAGGACCAGCCGTGTGCCCGGAACCGGCCGCCACCAACATTTTAATAAGAGATTGGCGAATGGCGTTAGCCATCACTTCAAGCTTTTTTACTTTTTCATCGTGGATGTATTCGGACATAATTTTAACTCTCAATTTTCAATTTTAATTCATTAATTGATTCGCCGATATTTGATGATTTTAAAATACCCGAGCCGACAACAAAAACATCAACGCCGGCTTTTTTTAATTCTTCAATATTGGAGATTCTAACGCCACCGTCTATTTCAATTTTAACATTGGGAAAATTTTGCCGCAATGATTTTATTTTATCCAAGACCTTGGGAATGAATTCCTGGCCGCCTTTTCCCGGATGAACTCCCAAAAATAGAATCAAATCAACGGCATTTATCCAGGGCACTATCATTGCATTCGGCGTTTCGGGATTTAGCGCCAATCCTATTTCAACGCTATTTTCGCGGCAAATATCTATAATTTTTTTCATATCAATAACCGCTTCAATATGAACAATAATCCTTTTGGTACCAAGCCGAACCCATTCACCAATAACTTCTTCCGGCTTATCAATCATCAAGTGAAATTCAACATCGGCTTTTTCTGTAAAATATTTTAAATCCCCTAAATTAATAACGGTTTCGGCCGGTACAAATTTTCCATCGGTAATATCAATCTGGACCCAATTATCAAAATCGGCTAAAAACGGCCGAAGTTTTTCAAACTTCGTTTTTAATTCTTCAAAATCATCTGTTTGATTATCGTTTGATGTAATTAAGGCCGGGATTATTTGCGTCATTTTTTTATTTTATCAAAAAAAGGATAAACTATCCAGAAAAAGAATGAAACCATCTAAGGCTTTCATCAGTTCTATTGGCATGGTTGTTTTTAAAAAAAACCCCAAATTTGACTTTCTTTAGATTTTGATTTAGAATATATCATCTTAATGGCGCGTTTCATGAAACAAATTACTTTTAATAAAAAACCTGAAAAAACAAAAAACCGATGCTTGGTGACCGGCGGCGCCGGATTCATCGGTTCTAATTTGGTGGATGAGTTGATAGCACAAGGCCATGAGGTGGCAATCATTGATAATTTATCGACCGGCAAAAGAGAATATATTAATTCTGCCGCCGAATTTTATGAATTGGATATCCGCAATTTAGAAAAAATCAAACCGCTTTTTAAAGACGCGGATTATGTTTTTCATTTGGCGGCTTTGCCCCGCGTGCAAATTTCAATAAACGATCCAATCACCACCAACGATATTAATTTGAATGGCACGCTCAATGTTTTGGTGGCGGCGCGCGATGCGAAGGTTAAAAAGTTTATTTACGCCTCCTCTTCTTCAATTTACGGCAACCATGATACTTTGCCTTATAAAGAAGATATGCCGGCCAGGCCAATCAGCCCTTATGCCGTGCAAAAATACATTGGCGAGAAATATTGCCGACTTTTTTACGAGCTTTATGGTTTGCCGACGGTTTGTTTGAGATATTTTAATGCTTATGGAAAAAGACAAGCGCTGGAAGGAGCTTATTGTTTGGTGATGGGAACTTTTATCAAACAACGATTAGCGAACAAGCCCATGACCATTACCGGCGACGGCGAACAGCGACGCGATTTTACCAGCGTAGCGGATATCGTGCGAGCCAATATTTTGGCGGTTAACAATTCTAAGGTTGGCCGAGGGGAAGTTATTAATATTGGCCGCGGCCGCAATTACAGCGTCAATGAGCTTGCCCGAATGGTTGGCGGACCGGCAATATATATTCCGCCGAAAATTGAGCCAAGGGAAACGTTAGCTGATAATTCTTTGGCCCGTGAACTTTTGGGGTGGGAACCGACAATGAACTTGCCCGAATGGTTAAAGGCATATAAGAAAGAAATGGGACTAGCCGCGTAATTCCGAAATTTTGATTTTATTTAATTCTTCGCGAACAACTATTCTATCATCCCAAGGATAGCGCTTGCCGCCGATTAAAATTGACTGCTCCGCGCCTTTCCCCGTTATCAATACCGCATCATTTTTATTTGCCAAAGAAAGCGCCTTCCTGATGCCTTCTCTCCTGTCTTCTACTATAAATAGATCCTTATCTCTGATTTTTCCAAAATTTTCCGCCACCAAGGCAATATCCTCGCAGATTTCTTTTGGGTCGTCTTCATAAGGATCAACATTGGAAATAACCACAAAATCGGCTTTTTTAGCCGAAATTTCGCCTAAAACAGGCCTTTTGGCTTTGTCTCTTCCTCCGCCTTCGGCGCCAAGAAGAACAATAACTTTCCCGCCTTTCCCATAAATCAATTCTTTGACAGTGTTCAAAACCGCATTCATCCCCTCTTTTTCATGAGCATAATCGACAAAAACAAGAAAACTCTGGCCTACATCAATTTTTTCCAGCCGGCCGGGAATAATTTTTAAATTTTTCAGACCTTCCTGAATTTTATTATAAGAAATTCCGGCCAGCGAACCGATAATTACCGCCGGCAGAGCGTTATAAACATTAAAATTTCCGAAAATTTTAATTTCATAACTTTCCTCGCCGACAAAAAATTCCAGACCGCCGGGCGTATTGCGGATATTTTTGGCGACAAAATCCCCGCCTTCCGTTCCGAAAGTAAATTTTTCATCCGCCCAAAAATCCAGGTAGTAATCTTTATGCGGATTGTCGTAATTAACGATAATTATTTTTTTAATTTTCTTGCCGCCAATAATCTTGCGGCTGCCCTTTTTTAAAGCGGAGAACATCCCGCCTTTGGCTTTTTTATATTGTTCAAAACTGCCGCCGTGCGACTGCAAATGTTCCGGAGACAAATTAGTGAAAACCGCAATATCGTAAAAAATTCCGTAATGCCGCCACTGCTTTATGCCTTCGGAGGTCGTTTCCACGATACAGTACCGGCAGCCGGCTTTAACCATCTTCCCCAGAAGCCCCTGAAGAATAAATCTTCCCGGCATTGTCATATGGTACTTATTTAACATTTCAACATCTCCAATTCTGATATTGGCCGTTCCGATAAGTCCGGCTTTAAATCCGGCCGCGTTTAAAACAGACCAAATAAAATTCGCGGCCGAAGTTTTTCCCTTGGTGCCGGTGATGCCGATTGTTATCATCCTTTTTGAGGGAAAACCGTAATAGAAAGCCGCCAAAACAGCCAGATAAAAATGATAAAAAGAAATAAGTCGTTCCGGAATCAATTTTCTAATTTTGGATTTAATATTCATATAATTATCGCCAATATCTCTTTTTAAAATTATAAAGCCAATACCAAATAGGTCTTATAATTAAATCGTAAGAATCCGAATACTCAATAAGTTTTCCGCCGAACCGTCTTTTAAACATAGAAACGCCTTCTAGTTTTTTACCGCAGTTCCCGTCGATGCCGCCAAAATTGTAGATCCCGAATCCTCGCCGTTTGGCTTCCTTTATCGATTCCCACTGGGCTAAATGGGAAAACATCAGATTTTTATACTCGCCGCTTGAACCTCCAAAAACAAAAAAGGCGGTCTCGCCAAAAAGCAAAACAAGATTTATCGCTAAAATTTTGCCGTCATATTTAGCCAAGCTCAAAAAGGCATTCTTGTTTTTTTCGCAGTTTTCTAAAATATTTTTATAATAAACCTTGGGGTGCAATTTAAAATTATTACGTTTCGCGGTTCTCTCCATCAAACTATAAAAATCTTCAAAATATTTCTCAAAATTATTTTCAATAATTTCAACCGCCACTCCTTTGTTTTCCGCTAAGCGAATATTATAACGATTTTTTGGATGCATACTATTCAGCAATTCGCTTTCCGTCCTGCCAATATCAAGAGCCCATTCGTATTTCGACTGGAAATAAACGGAATTATAGGCATAAGGAGGAACTTTATGGAAATATTCACTTAAATTCGCCGTTAATGCTGGATAAAAATCAAATCGGGCAAAAATCGCGTTTATTTCTTTGGCAATTTCAATCAATTTATCTCGGAATGTTTTTAAAAATTCTGTTTGCCCTTCGTAATCTTGACGAAGAAGAGGCGCATGCGGAATATATAAAAGGCTTTGGTTAAACGGCAGCGGGTACCTGATAATTTGAAAAAATCCGATAATTTCAGAATCTTTTTTTATTTCAAATCTTCTGACTCCCCGGCCCATCATTTCCTGCCAATCTCCATAAAAGCCCGCCTGGGGAAATGGCGCTTGTTTTGAAATTAACAAAGGATTGTATTCTGTTTTAATTTTTATCTCGTGAATCTCAAACATTTGCGTTTATTGTACCCGTTTTTACGCCTAAAAAACAACCCCGCAATGCGGGGTTGTTTTTTTTAGGATTAGTAGCGATTTTCCCGTCTCGGGCGCTCTTCCATCGGCCGCGCCTCATTAACTGTGAGCGCTCGGCCATCCATTTCTTTGCCATTCAACATTTCGATTGCTTTTTGGGCTTCTTCGTCGGTGGACATTTCCACAAAGCCAAATCCTTTGGATCTTCCGGACATTTTATCTTTTATGATAATAGCCGAGTCCACTGTTCCGGCCTGAGAAAAAGTATCTTTCAAAGCATCCTCACTCATGTCGTATGACAAATTACCAACATATAACTTTTTAGCCATTTTTGTTGTTAACTTATTTTGTTAGCGTAAGACGACCTCTCTTTAAGCCCGTCTTACACTAAAAAAGTATAGACCGCTTAGTTGAGAAAACTTACAATGGTAAGTATAGGCTATATTAATAAAAAAGTCAATAGACTAAAAACTCCCGGTATATACCGGGAGTTTTTAGTCTATTTTAGGAAACTGATTCTTCTTTTGCCTCTTCCGCCATCTCAACACCACAGCAAGTCTCTTTTTGATCCGATTCCCTGCCACATTTTGAACATTTATAAGCCATATCTTTGATTTATTCTTACTTAATTACAAATTTTACATATCGGCTTACGACTATCGCCTTCCCATAAAGTCTATCAAAACAAGCTCAATTTGTCAAGGAGAGACGAGAAAGCCCGGCAAAGCTGGGATTTGGCTTACACTCCACACCCGGCGCCGCCTTTTTGTTGAGGGACAAGACCAAGCTCTTTTACTTTTTGCGCGACAAGACCTGCTCCACTTGCGCTTGAATAAGCTTTATCCATAACTAACTTCGGATCAATATTCTCCCAATCAACATTTTTCACCGCTTTGAAGTAAAGCGCGGTCTGGATGTAATTGCTCGGAAACCAGAAAGAATTGAAAGCCAGCGCTTCGCGGTAAAGTTCATCTTCCGTGAGTCCCTGCGCCGCACCTAATTGAAAGAGGCCGAGAAGGGCCGATCCGTGATTGCAATCTTGAAAGAAAGTCGAGTTGTCGCAACAAGGCCGATAGGTATTTTGAGCGATTTTCGTGGCAAGCGCTTCCTGTTCTAGCGTAAGTTCCACGATTTTGAATTTGTTGAAATAAGCGCCGCCGTTTTCTTCTTTGCCCAAATTCCAGCCGCCGGTAGAAGCGAAATTAAAAAGCGACTTGCCGTTCACCGGACTGTTTTTATTGCTAGGCATGTAATTCGCAAGACCCACCGGCCACAAAAGATTTACATAGTAGCTAGCATTCGTTCTGGTAAGAAGAATTGGATTGCGCGAGGGTATATCGAGCACATCTTTGAGTTCCGCGGGTAGTCCGCCGCGCTCTTGATAGATAGACTTAAATTTTGCGCGGTCAATAACGCCATTTTCTACGAGCTTCATAACGCTGTCGCTTAATATGATTTTGCTTTGGAAACCGCGCTCCGGCAGAACCTTGCCCGTAACTTCATCAAAAAGTTTGTTGTCAGTGCCAGGGGCAGTCTCAACCAGCCGAGCGACCACAGGGTCGGTTTTGAGCATGCTCCAGCTTACAAACGCCAATACAAGCGCAAGCACTATCAATCTTAAAAGCCACGGTCTATCCGTTTCTTTAAAAGAATGATCTTGTGGAATTGGACATGCGTCGTCTCCGCATTTAATTTTTTTCATATCGCGACTCGCAAGCCAAATTGGCAACGCCAAAAGGCCCGCCGAGAGCGCCTTAAGCTCCAACCCGCCCAAGGGAAATGCGGCAAGTCCGCCGGCAATGCCAATCGCCGAAAGCAGAGCCGATCCGCACACGGGACATGCCGAAGCCGCGACGGCCACGAGAGAACCTCCGCCAGTCGCGCCTTGCTTCTTTATTTTTGGCGGACCGGATTTTCGCCAGCGGTAAACAAAGAGAGCTGCATTGACTCCAAAAAGAATAATAGAGGCAAGAGTTAAAATGACATACGGCCAGAAGTAGAACGGCTGATCGTAAGTATTGCCAATAAGACTTGAGATACTGGAATTGAGACGGAGACTCCAATAGAGAATAATAAAAAATATCAGAGACGCCGCAACGCCAACTAAGCCGTAGAATAATTGTGTAATTGTTTTGACCATAAATTTATTAATGCTGATGTTCTTCATCTCCGCCGCAACCGTCCGAGAGATTCCATACCTCGGTTACTTGCCCGCCGGTAAATCCGTAGTTACGAATAAGATTTTTGCCAAGACCGCCGTAGACGTACCAGCGCCAGCATTTGCAACAGCAAGGGCCTTTTTCGCTGGAGTTAGCCATAGCGTAGTCATACGCTTTTTGTTCTTCCGGCGTAAGTTCAATGTCGTAGTAGGACATAAGTTTCTTGGCAAGTCCGACTTCAATGTCATAAGGGTCGTCGGGAATTTCAACGATGTTTTGGATTGCAACGGATTTGAATTTCTTTAATCCTTCAACTTGTTCGCTGTAACGATGCGCGCTCATGGGACTGCAACAAGAACCTTGCAAACGGGCATCATCGGGCATCGATAAAATCGAACTCTTAAAAGAAACAGAACAAGAGGAATTCCCATTTTTACTTAGGTAATCAAACTTTACCGCCAAGGCAGAATTCATAATCCCGCCATGTGCCTGTTCTCTGGTTGAGGAATTCGGTCCCAGCTTGAATGGTCGCGAACAAGCGAGATATATATATCCCAGGACAACAACAGCGATAACAACATATTTTATACTACCCGTTTCTTGATTTTGTTGTTGATTATTCATAGTGAATCTCAATTTTATCTTTATCTTTCATGTGATAATTCTCGAACTCGGTATTTTTTTTTCCGTTCACCGACATTTTCACTTTTTCTTCATAGCCGTTGCATTTGTCGAAAATACAATTGGAGTTAAATTCCTTGCCCCAGATTTTGAAGAATTGACTTAGTTTTGTATCGTCTTTGCGGACAAGCCCTTGCATTTCCAAGTGAATGACCCCCGTTGAATCATGCGTATGGATCGGCCTGTGCGTCGCGCCAATGCCGATATCGGCAGGAATCTCTTGTTTTTGTCCTTTAACCGTAATTGTTAATTTCGAATGCCAATGAATCCCGCTACGCGAGATAATCTCGCTTTCCGGCACCGGCGGCCGCGTCTCTATATACCACGCGAACGATCCAATCCCCCCGCCCACAAATGCAATTATCATGCCTATTTTAAGCGCGCGCTTGATAGCGTGATTTTTTTCATGACGCTTATGTTCCGCGAGCTTTTGTTCATGCTTCAATTCATATTCACTCTTTATATTTTGCGGTTGTTGTTCATTCATGTTGGTTTACCAGTATTTTACATGAATTCCATTTTTTTTCAAAATCAATAAAATCTAAAATGTGGATAACAAAATTATTAAATTTATGCATTATGTCATAAAATATACCAATGGATAATAAAAAAAATATCATCTGGGTAGCAGTAATAATCCTTGCGGCGGCTGGAGCTGCTTTTTGGTACTTTGGCGGCAAAATTCCATTTACTACACAGCAAGAAAAAGAAGCGATTGTTGAAGTCAAAGACGGTTTGGGCGCGGAAGCGCTTAAGAAAACCAAAAATCCTTTGTCGGGCAAACTTCCCGAAACCAATCCGTTTCAAGTAAACACCAACCCCTTTAAATAAATGAATACTTATTTTCGAAGAAACATTTTCATCTCGATCGCAGTCCTAATTTTTTCTTTACTCGTTGGCTCTTACATCATTTTTAACTCGGAGGAGCAGGTTCTTGCGCAACAATCCGCGGAAGAGCCTCTTCAATTTGATTTCGTCAATCAGTGGAATGGGAGCGAAGTGTCAGGAGCAACCGCGATAGATATTGGCGAAGGTAATGACGGAACTCTCCTTAGTGGCGCAACTGTTGCTTCCGGGAGATTTGGGAAGGCATTTAAGTTTCATGGAATGGGCCCATTCATTAAAATGGGGAACCCCGAGAGTTTAAACTTTGGGACTGGCCCGTTTTCATTGGACGCGTGGTTTATTGGGGGCATAGGGGGAGATTCATCTATAGGCAACATCATCAGAAAATCAAGTTATCCCGGTGATGGCAACGGAGCGGGATACTGGCTCAGAATAGGTAGGAGTGAAGGCGGAAATGTTTTGGAGTTTTTTACTGGAGAAACTGTCGGCTACGAAGATCAACCCAGGGGCCGCATCGCTACGCCTATCAATTCAAGCACTTGGTATCGTGTCGTTGCCACAAGGGATGGTGATGGCACAATGAAACTATATGTCAACGGCGAACTGAAAGGCACTGCCAAAGCTCCGAATGCCGACGCAACAAGCGAGGCCCCGTTTACTATCGGGGCGTGGGATGACCGATTCGGTGTTAGAGAGTTTTTTTCCGGTCTTATTGAAGAGGTTTCGGTATACAACAGAGCGCTGACTTCGGCAGAAGTTCAATCATTTTATAAAGAATTGCGTCAAATTCTTGCCGCAAAAGATTCAGGTGTGCCTTTCCCCGGTAATTGCAATACCAGACAAAAATGTTTGAAATACTGCGAAGCGTCAGAGAATATTATAGAATGCATCAATTTTGCCGAAGCCGCTGGATTCATCAGCGCGGAAGAAGCGGCGCAAGCCAGGAAATATAACCCTCTTATCGCAAGAGGCGTAACACCCGGCAAATGCGCGTCCGCGGAACAGTGCGAAGCCTACTGCGCTGACACGGATCATGCTCTGGAGTGTATGGAGTTCGCGGTTGAGTACGAAATATTTCCGGAAGATGAACTTGAAATATTAAGGAAAATTCTGCCGTTTATGAGAGCGGGTACAATGCCTGGCGGATGCAAATCTAAAGACGAATGCGAGGCCTATTGCACCGCTGACGGTCATTTTGAAGAATGTCTGGATCTTGGTTTGGCACTTGGAGTTATCAATCCGGATGAAGTTGATATTATAAGAAAATCGGGCGGTAAAGGACCCGGTGGCTGTCGTTCCAAAAATGCCTGCGAAGCTTTTTGCCAAAAAACTGAAAACCAAAAAGAATGCACGGATTTTGCTGTAAAAATCGGACTAATGACCCAAGAAGAGGCGGATCAGGCGCAAGCGGCGGGAGATGTCGGGCAGTGTTTTGCGGAAGCCGATGAAAATATAATCTCTTGTTTTGTCAATAGTTTGGGCACCGATCTATTTGAACAAATGAAGGCCGGAAAAATGCCCTATGATATCGCGATTATTGAGAAGATGAGAAAAGCCAAGGCCTGCGTGAAGCAATATTCTGATGAAGCCACTGATCAGTTGGGAAATTTCTTAAAGTTGATGCCTGCCGCCGACGCCTGTGTTACGGCGGAACTCGGGCCGGACTTTATCGGACGTCTTAGACGAATGACCGTTCCTTGTTCCCAAATGAATGGCATAAAGGGAAAAATGGAGGCCTGTTTCCTTAAAGGAACCAACGCCTTATTTGAACCGTGCGCTCAAAAAGAATGTAATCAGGTCCAAAGCTGTATGATGGAAGTAAGCAAGCCGTTAATGGGTATTGCCAGGGAGGTTGAACCCAGTGATCAGGAAAAATCCCAAAAACGGGAATTCCCCAAAGTAATCGCAGATAAACTTAACTCCTGCGGCATAGACCCTAATTTTGATCCTAATACCTGCGTAAGTAAGTCAACCTGTACCGAATTCTTTTCTTGTCTTAATCCGAGTGGGAAAGAGCAACCTCAAGGTCCAGGTCAAGGCGATCAGCCCGGCGAATTTGAGATGCCTCCAGAATTTAAGAGTCGGATGGAATCCTGTCAGAAAGAACTTATTGATATTAAAATGCACGAATGTACTGATAAGCCGACCTGCGCAGAGGTGAATAGCTGTCTGAAAGCCCAACAGCAGGGAGGCCCTAGAGGAGGTCCAGAAGGAGGCGATAAAGACATGGGTAAAAAGATGGAACTCCCGCTCGATGTTGAGTCAAGATTAATGGCCTGCATGAAGGAAGAAATTCAGGTCAAGATGGACGCTTGTTTCGCGCTCTCATGTTCCGAATTTGGCGCGTGTTTAAAATCTCTTACGCAAGGCGCGGGGGGTCAAGGACAGCAACAACAGCAGGGCGGACAGCAACAAGAGTCGGATCCAAAGATTAAGGCAAAAATGCAAGCCTGTGCAGATGAAAAAATTAACGCGTGTATTGAAAAACCATGCGGTGAATTTATGACCTGTATTAATTCTTTACAACAAGGGGGCGGAGAAGGACAACAACAGAAAGGAGAGAAAGGACAATCTAATCCGGCTATTGAAGCTAAAATGAAATCATGCCAGCCCAAGGGTGCCAAGGGTGGAGATAAGGGCGGAGGGCAACAGCAACCTCCTCAAGGCTCACAACCGCCATCAGGCAGTTTCCAACCGCCCGCAGGAACATTCATTCCTCCCACTTGCTCGACCGGCCAATATTGGGATGGCAAGACTTGTGTGACTACTCCCACTGCTCCGCCCGCAGGAACATTCATTCCTCCCACTTGCTCGACCGGCCAATATTGGGATGGAACGACTTGCGTGACTACTCCCATGCCGCAAACCCTGTTGCAATATTCTCCTTTCGGCGCGATTCTCAATTTCTTTTTAGGACGATAGGCCGTCTTATATTTACAATGACTAAACTCGGCAAAGTAATTTTTATTCTTGGCGGAATAATTATTTTGATGATTATTTCTGTATTTTTTTATCGCGATCAAACCATACTGCAGGAAGGGGTGAAAATAAATGAAAATAATTCTTTTGAAATTGTTTCCGACAATCTTCAAATCCCATGGGAGATTGTTTTCTTGCCCGAAGGCGACTTACTGGTGACCGAACGCCCGGGAACGCTTAAAAGAATTGGCATGGAGGGGCTCGTCTACGCCATTGATGGCGTAGAGCATGTAGGCGAAGGCGGACTTTTGGGAATGGCGCTCCATCCGCGATTTTCTGAAAATCATTGGCTTTATCTATATCTTACAACCAGAAGCGGAGATAGTCTTACAAATCGAGTCGAGCGATACCGCTTCGCAGAAGATCATCTTTCCGAAAAGAAAGTCATTATCGAAAATATTCCTGGCGCGGCAAATCACGACGGCGGAAGAATTGCGTTTGGTTCCGATGGTTATCTTTATATCACCACTGGAGACGCCGGAAACTCAAATCTTGCTCAAAATATTAATTCTCTTGCCGGCAAAATTCTTCGGTTGAACGATAGTGGCCTTATTCCATCAGACAATCCATTCGGAAACGCGGTGTGGTCATACGGTCACCGCAACCCTCAAGGATTAGCATGGGACGATAAGGGCCGGCTTTGGACAACAGAACACGGGAGATCAGGCATTCTCTCTGGATACGACGAATTGAATATTATTGAGGCTGGCAAGAATTATGGCTGGCCACGGATTCAGGGACCGGAGACTAAGTTAGGGATGGTCTCTCCCGTGATTCAATCTGGGGCTGACGAGACTTGGGCTCCTGCCGGAGCGGCGTTTCGGGATGGCTCAATATTTTTCTCCGGTCTGCGAGGCGAGTCGCTTTACGAAGCAAAAATTACTGATGGCAAAGTGGAACTAAAGGCCCACTTTCGTCGGAAATTTGGACGCATCCGAGCGGTAGTGTTGGGGCCCGACGATTACCTCTACATTACTACTTCAAACACTGACGGCCGCGGCAAACCACATTCAAACGACGATAAAATCATTCGAATTAACCAGCAAATATTCAAACAGAAATTATAAAATTAGTCGCAGAATCATTGAACGATCTTGAGATGGGCAAAAACATAACGACAAGAGGCAGTCAAAATTCCGATGGTAGCGTAACTGCGCAGGGCATCCAGTTATTGCCGTAAGGCTTCGACGGGCACTCGGGGCGCGCCGATAAAAAGTTGTCTTGGCGGGCACGATCTCCGCAACTTTGAACCCAGAAAGTGGCTCAAATTCGCGGATATTGATAAAAGTATACAGGAATTAAGGGCTATCTACAAAGTTCATCCGGAATGGTTTGAGACGCCTAAGCCGAAGTCGGATAAGGGGAAAAATGTGGTGGATTATTCCATTTAATCTTGAGTAGAATACGTCTACCACAATAAAAGGAGAAGACGATAAAAATCTCCTATTATTTCAAACAAGGCCAGTAATTACTATTTTGTAGTATACATTTTTTAAAACCATCTAGTAGCCCGGTTGATTTAAGTATAATTTGCTGATCAATTTCTGTTTTTTTGTAATATTTATCATCAAAATTTGCAAGAAAAGACTTATCTCCCTCGTAGACTAGGAATAAACCCGAACCTAGTACTACTAGAGACACGATCAATAAGATAAAGTATTGTCCGAAGTCTGTCCACGTTCTTTCATTTTTTATAAAAAAATTAAGAGAAAAAATAAAAAAGAGAAGCCCTCCTAATATAATCAGCGAAAAACCAACGGCTGTAATAAAAGAAATTCCCGAACGAAGAATTTGTGTCTCAATAGAAATAAAAGTAAACAAGGTTACAAAAACGGCTAATATCTCTATATTTCTATTTGAGCTTTTTATTTCATCCTTTTCTTTTATAGCTAGGTCGTTTTCGATTTTCTTAATCCTGTCTGCATACTTATTAAAAAAATCGACGTATGCGTCGTCTTTTTCTCCACGGGTCTTGGTATTTGGAATATCTTTCTCTTCCCAAGATCCCGTTTCAGAATTAGGAATTTGTATCTTGGAAGACATGCTAGATTAGTACGAATATACCTGTTTCGGTATTCAATTCGTTAATTAATTGTTTTAGAGCGGTAATATCTAAATTATCAGGCAAGGCTTGTTCTGCAAGGGTGTTGCAATCTTTTAATATAATTAGCCCCGATTTTATTGAGCCGGTATTTTTAGTAACGTTTCCAGGATCAATTTTTTCTATACTATTACACTCAAATCCACCTATAGTTCGAAGCACATTGATTCTTAAGTTTACTTCTTTAATATTTAATCCGGTCATTTTTTCATTGGGTAGAAGTTTTTTTATAGTTTCAATGTCTGACTGAATAAAAAATGTTTTTACAAATCCAATTCTCCCAATAGGAAGTCCAAGGATGTTTGATAAAACATTCAGTACTTTCTCTAATTTCTCTTGTTCATAATTTTCCTGAAAAAATAAGTCGACACGATTTTTGAATACATTTATATTAAAAGTTCCATAATTTATTATTAATCGCGGAATCTGTACAGGAGCATCAGTTGGTACTGGTAGATATTGAGACTCCGCTTCCCCTAGCTGTTTCTTAATCTCAAGCGCCAATGCTTCAAAGGCATTGAACTCTTTTTTAAAAAAGAAAGCGATTTGTGTTTGTAATAGTTCTTTATTCATACTCTTCTATTCGGTTTTTAACTCTTTCTGCTTAACCCACTTTGGACCATCGGGCGTTAGTACCAAAACATCAATCGGACCTCCAACGCCAGGCATATCTCCGGGGTCTGCTTGAACACCGTCAGAAAATCGTTGAATTGCCGATGTCGTTTGTATGGCAAGTACGGAAAAATCAACCGCATCTTGGAGAGGCATAGCTCCCCAATTTATAGCATACTCAAGACTGTTCAACTGTTTTTCCACTTCTGGTTGGCCTTTTGTTTTAATCGCGTCATTTATGAAAGGTGTGTTGAAGATCCTCGGGTCCCATCCTTTCACAATTCTAGAAACAACATCGGTCTGACCAATCCAGTTTGCCCCATATTCCATTCCGCGTTGGCTACTGTCGCGCCTTTTCACGTTCTCGCCGGGAACGTATACGTTATAAACTTCGTGCGAGCCGTCAGTATTATATCCGGCGACAAACAGAACTAGGCCGTCTATGCCACCAACCCCTTCTTTTATATTTCCGGCCTTATCCTTGAGTTTGAATTTGACATTGTATTTTTCTTTTTTAACCTCCAAGATCTCAAGTCCCTGTTTTGTAAAATTATCTTTGAGCTGATCGGGCAATTTATCCAGTTGTTCTTGCCAGTTTAATTTTTTATCAAATAAATAGTGTAGCTTCTCTGCAACCTCTTTGACTGAAAGTTTTTCAACCTCTACTTCTCTCTTGAATTGTTCAATAAACTTGCTAATGTTTTTAGGTATTCCGTTCTCTTGTAAAAAAGCGAGTCCGGTAGTGGCAACCCCAATCCGATTGTTGATTAAAAATAGTTTTGAGGCAGAATCAGAACCGATTCGGGAAACACCTTTTTGATTGCGATAAGACTGACGGCTATCGGCCGCAAGTACCATTCCCTCTGGAGTTGTCGTGTTGATTGCTAAACTCATAATTGTTATTTTAGCAGATTTATGATGCTATTTCAAATATTTTCTTGACTAAAGATGTCCGTGCATAAAACGCACGACTAATCGATCCGTGGCCGGGGCCTTTTGTACGAGCTTGTATCCACTTTCCGTCTTTTCCGGTCAAGGCCTCAAAACCTTTCGCAATGAGTTTATTACGAATGAAATCGTAATCAGCCTTGATTTCTTTTATCAATTCGTCGTCCTCGGCAAAATCTAAGCTGGCAACTTTCAAAAGTTTTCCACCCTCGGCGTTTTTACCATTCCATTCAACGGCACAAAAAACAATGGTTTTGAGTTTTGCCCAACAATGGCTTTCAAAAAATGAATGAGCTTTTAATTCCGCTGGGTTGATCATTGTTATAGCCATTGTTTCTTTTGGCACAAGATCGCCTTTTACCTCACGAAATGCAACCGACTTTAATTCGTAAGTAAGCCCATTCGGAGCTTTAGAGATATTTGTTTCCAATCCTGCCAATCGCTCCAAAACAAGACCTTTCCAACCCTTGTTTTGCTTTCCTGTTTCGTAAGTCGTAATGCCGTGTTTCAAAGCCAATTTTCGCAAATCTTGGCCGATATACTTCTTCAAATTTTTTATCGCAACGGCGCGGGTAATTATTTTCATACTTTTTTGGCAAATTTATTTTTCAAATTACGATCCAATTCTTCAAACCGCTTTATTGAGACATCTAAATATTTCGGCTCGGTATCAACGCCGATAAACTGTCGCCCCAAAAGATAGGCGGCAACTCCAGTCGTTGAGCTTCCGGTAAACGGATCAAGAACCAGATCGCCTTTATTGGTTGAGGCAAGCACAATTCTTTTCAATAAATCCTCCGGTTTTTGTGTCGGGTGCTTGCCGAATTTTTTTTCAAAAGTTTTTGGTGTCCCCATTGCCCAAACTGAACGCATTTGGAGGCCGGGCTTTTTCAACTGATCCTCCGGCCAGTTGCCGTTTTTCATTAAATTGTAATTGAAAATATGTTTTGCCTTTTTGTCTTTACGTGCCCAAATCAAAGTTTCGTGGCTGGCGGTAAAATAACGGCAACTCAAATTCGGCGATGCGTTCGGTTTGAACCAAGCGACATCATTGAGGATGTGGTAGCCAAGTGACTGCAAAGCATGGCCGCATTGATAAATTGAATGATAAGTGCCACTAACCCAAAGAGTGCCATGTGGCTTTAATACTCTGCGACATGCTTCCATCCATTTATAATGAAAATCGTAGTCGTCTTTGAATCCTTTGCTCTTATCCCAATCTCCCTTATTGACGCTAACCATTCGTCCGGCGTGAACGGTAATGCCTCCATTTGAAAGATTATATGGAGGATCAGCAAAAACCATATCTACCGAGTTTTCTGGGAGTTCGGCCAACAAGTCCAAACAGTTGGCATGGTAGAGCTTAAATTTTGGTTTTTCGTAATATGATTGCATATCCGCCTTATTTTACTTCGGTTCAAAGTTGGTAATCTGGCGGAGAGGGTGGGATTCGAACCCACGATACCTTGCGGTATACCCGCTTTCCAAGCGAGCGCAATAGGCCTCTATGCGACCTCTCCAAGCTAACTTAAAATTATTGAGAAACAGGATGAATTCTCTTTAAGAGCTCATCTTTTAGGGCAACTGCATTATTGTACTTAAGACCGTCAATGTATCCTTCGGCTAAATCCGGATTGCTTTTGTCGCCGACTGCCGAAGTATAAATTAAAATGGTCACCAATCCCCAAAACCTTTCGCCAGCGCTCATTTTAATTTCAATGTTTTGGATATTTTTATAAGGAATATATGATTCTTCCTTTTGGTAAAATCCCCTGATAATTTTTAAGTCCACATCCTCCAATTCATAATTTATAGACCAATATTTATATAGGGCGCCGCTAACGGCAGAAAAAACAAGAAAAAACAGAATAACCGAAAGCCCCAGAAAAATCCATTTTTCCAAAATAACACTATTTTCTAAAAAGTTGCCTAAATTTTTTTGGGGAGCCGTATAAAGATACAAATTGCCTATGGCAAACCATGATATTAAAACCGCGATGCCGACCGGCTTAAGCATATAACCGGCGCCCCACATTAAAATTGCCTTTTTCGAAACTTTCATAAGTCCGACGCTTTAACAATCTTATTCTTATCCGTCTGTTTGGCTTTGTAAAGCGCTTCATCGGCTTTTTTAAACAAGCTCTCAAAATCTTTGACGTGCGTGAAATCGGCCACTCCTCCGCTAATTGTGACTTTCATCGTTTTATTTTTCCAATTAACCGTCGCTTCTTCCACTTTCTTTCTGATGTCGTCGGCTATTTTATACGCATGATTTTTGTCTGACCCGACTAGCCCTACTATAATCTCATCACCTCCCCAACGTGCCACCACATCAATTCCGCGCGCCCTATCTTTGATGATTCTGCCCACCAATTTTAAAACTGCGTCTCCGGCTTGATGGCTGTAACTGTCATTAATCTTCTTAAAATTATCAATGTCAAAAATCACCAAGCTAAAACTTTTAATAAGAAAGTTTTGCCGGCGCGACGGATTTGCCAAACAACCTATAATCTCATAAATAAATCTCGCGGATTCTTCTTTAAAGCCACGGCGGTTGTAAAGAGTGGTGAGTTCGTCTTTATAGGCCAGCTCTTTTAACCGTACCACTTCTTTTTCCAGTTTTTTAATCCTTTTTTGTTCTTTGGTTATGTACATAAATGTTTTACGCTGACATTTCCCGCAAACGTTTAATTCTTTCTTCAATCGGCGGATGAGTCATAAAAAGTTTGCGCAGCCAAGAAGTTTTTTTCCGGCCTTTAAAGGGATCGTTCAGCCATAGATGAGCCGTAGTATTGTTGGCAACGCGCATCGGAGTTGCATCCGAAGAAATTTTTTCCAAAGCCAAAGCCAATCCTTCGGGGTACCGGGTAAGCAAAGCGCCCGAAGCATCGGCCAAAAATTCTCTTTTTCGCGAAATTGCCAATTGGATAAGCATCGCGGCAATCGGCGCTAAAATTGATAAGACAATGCCGACAATCATCAAAATCGCTCCGGCTTGGCCTTCGTCTCTATTGTCGCGCCCTCCCAAACCGCCCCAAAAGGCCGACCTTAAAAATATGTCTGAAATAATTGAAATAAAACCGACAAGAACGACTATGACCGTTGAAATCAACATATCGCGGTTGCCGACATGGGACAGCTCGTGCGCCAAAACCCCTTCAAGCTCGCCTCGGTCTAATTTTTCCAGCAAGCCCTCTGTTACGGCGACGACGGCGTGTTTGGGATTTCGGCCCGTGGCAAAAGCATTCGGCTGTTTTTCATGAATCAAATAAATTTTAGGCATCGGCAGGCCGGCGGTAATGCTTAGATTCTCAACGATGTTATAAAGCTCGGGAGCGTTTTTCTTTTCAATCGGAACCGCCCGCGCCGTTTTTAAAACGATTTTATCCGAGTACCAATAAGCGATAACATTCATCAAAACGCTGAAAATCACCGCGAAATACAAAATTGAAGGGTTGGCGTAAATCCTGGAAAAAGCCCAGCCGATGCCGATGACAACGACAAGAAACGCGGCAAAAAGCAGCCAAGTCCGCCTGGTATTGCTTTCTTTATTCGCGTACAGAGTCATAATTACTGAACATCAATAATATTATTATACTTAACTAAAAATAAAAAGTAAAAGAGGCAAGTTAGTATTCACCAGCCTTTCAATTTTAGAGCGCTTTCGGCCGCTTGTTGCTGGGCTTCGTTTTTGGAAGAACCTTCTCCTTGGGCCACTAATTCTTTGGCCAAGTAAATACCAACCACAAATTTTTTGGCATGATCCGGACCGTTTTCTGACAAAACCTCATAAGTCGGCGTAATTCCCACTCTTTCCTGCGCCGCTTCCTGAAACAAGCTTTTGTGATCGCGCCATAATTTTTTCTCTATAATATTTTTAAGTTCCGAAATTAAACTATTATAAATAAAATTTTCGGCCGCCTTATAGCCTTGGTCTAAATAAAAAGCGCCAATGAAAGCTTCAAAAGTGTTGGCTAGGATATACTGGCGGCCGCGGCCTATTTCTTTGGCCTCTCCTTTTGATAAATACAAAAAATCATTAAACCCCAAGCGGTCGGAAACTTGAGAAAGCATCTGGGAATTAACTAAAGCCGCCCGAAGATTGGTCATCTCCCCTTCGGCCAAATCCGGATAATTTTTAAAAAGATATTCCGTGACTACAAGCTCCAAAACCGCATCGCCTAAAAATTCGAGGCGTTCATTGTGCCTCAATTCAAAGGCCGGGTTTTCATTCAAATAGGAGCGGTGGACAAATGCTTGTTTTAAGAAATTTAAGTTTTTAAATTTTATCCCGAGAGTTTTTTGTAATTCTTTAAAATCTTTATCCATTTTTTAATCCTCTTTTTTATTTTTTCCTTTCCTGGGACTTCCTTCTTCTTTCCCGGGCTCGCCAATCGCACGATAGATCGTCCCCAGAACGCCATTAATAAATTTGCCCGAGGTTTCACCGCCAAAACTTTTAGCCAACTCAATGGCTTCGTTGATTGCCACTTTCGGCGGCACTCCGCCGCGGTTGCCGAATAAAAGCTCATAAATGCCGAGGCGCAAGATATTTTTATCAACCAAATTGATTTGTTCAAGCGGCCATTCGGGCGCGGTTTTAACAATAATGGCGTCAATTTTTTCTCGATTTACAAGAACTCCTCTTATCAAGTCGCCGACAAACTCATCGTCTTCCAACCCGGGCCCGAATTCCTGAATATTGCGTCCCAAAATTTCATCAATTTTTGAATTATCGCAGTTATTAAAATCCCATTCGTAAAGGGTTTGTATTGCGATTGACCGTGAAAGGTGCCTATTGGCCATATTTTGATAATTTCTACAATATAATTAATATCACAAACCCTCAAAAAAATCAAAAACTAAATTTTATTATTCTTGATTTTTTCTCTGATATTTTCAACAAAAGTGTTGAAGAAATAAAGATTATGAAAAGTTAAAAGCCGCATTGCGGTAATTTCTTTAGCCTTCAAAAGATGCGCGATGTAACTGCGCTTGTAATTCTGGCAAACGGAACAGCCGCATTTGCCGTCAAGAGGCTTTTTATCTTTCAGAAAAATGGATTTATTTAGATTCATTTTTCCAAAATTCGTGAAAGCAATCCCCCTCCTTCCATAATGAGTCGGCACGGTGCAATCAAACAGGTCTATCCCGCTTTTAACAATATTCCCAATATCTTCAAGCTGGCCGATTCCCAGCATATGCCGCGGCGCTTTTTCGTCAAGATGAGGAACAACCCACGATAAAATTTCCGCCATATCTTTTTTACTTTCTCCCATGTCCCCGCCTATTCCAAAACCGTCAAAACCGAGCGAATTAATATAACGAGCGCTCTCTTCGCGAAGATCTTTATATTTTGAACCCTGAACTATACCGAAAAGAGCTTGATTGCTTTTTTTATTGTCAATGCAAATTTTAGCCCAATTGTGCGTCCGCTTTACCGCTTCCTTAACATAGCCATATGTGGAAAACGGCGGCGTGCATTCATCAAAAGCAAAAATAATGTCGGCGCCGATCTGCTCTTGAATTTTAATTGATTCTTTGGGCCCTAAAAATAATTTTTCGCCTGTTACCGGAGATTTGAAATACGCGCCTTGCGAAGTAATTTTCACTTTTTTCGGCTGGGCATTTTTGTTTATGACAATATTTTTCTTATTATCGCCCGGGAAAAATCCCAAAACTTTTCCGATTCCCAAATCATGGCCGAATCCCAAGCTGAAAACCTGAAAGCCGCCTGAATCGGTCATCAAAGGTCTTCGCCAATTCATAAATTTATGAAGCTTGCCGGAAGATTTAATAATTTTTTCTCCGGGTTTCAGATGGAGATGAAAAGCGTTTGCAATTAAAATTTGGCACTTGGCGGCTTCCGCTTCTTCACTGGTTAAAGTTTTTACAACCGCCTGCGTTGCCACGGGCACCAAAGCCGGCGTTTCAACTTCGCCATGCGATGTTTTCAAAATCCCCAGCCGCGCTCCGCTCTTTTTTGATTTTTTTAGCGTTTTAAATTCAAACATAAGTCTTTTCGAGGACAGACATTGGTGTCTTAGAAACTACGGATTTTTTATTTTGACAATATGAAGATTGAAAAGCCTCGCCGAATTTAAAATCGGGATAAAATCTGTTGCAAAATTATAAGCGGCGGCAAATGTTGGCAAAATTATAGCCGGTATGGCGCCGCTAAAAACCAAATAAAGGCCGACGCCGTTAGTAACGGCCCAGATCATAAAATCTTGCCTGACAACTTTATTTGTATATTTTGCGAGCCGCATTATTTCCGGCATTTTAGAGAGATCGTCCTGCATCAGCACAATGTCGCCTGACTCCACTGTAATATCGGCGCCAATCCCGCCCATGGCAACGCCGATATCGGCGGCGTTTAAAAGCGCCGCGTCGTTTACTCCGTCGCCAATCGCGATGGTTTTATAGTCATTACTCAAATATTTTTTAAGATATTTCAGCTTGTCTTCCGGCAAAAGATTGGCGTGATAGTTGATTATACCAACCGCTTCGGCAATCCGCCCGGCGATTTTTTCATTGTCTCCCGTAAGCATGATGATTTTTTCAATTCCCAGATTTTTCAAGTCGGAGAGTATGTTTTTTATGTTCGGCCGCATTTCATCGGCCAGCGTAAAAAAGCCGATTAGCTCTTTCTCATAGCCAAGCAAGGTTGTGTTTAATCCCTTATCTTTTTCTTTGGCGATATCGCGGCGCTGATGATCCGTTATCTTAATATCCAGTTCTTCAAAAAAAGATATTTTTCCGGTAGAAACTTTTTTGTTGTTAATTATGGATATGCTTCCTTTGCCGCTGTATTCTTCAAATTTCTCCGGCTCCGAAAGTTTGGCATTTTTTTCTTCGGCATATTTTAAGATCGCTTTTGCCGAAGGGTGGGTAGATAAAATAGAAGCCGAGCCGGCCAAAGCTAGGACTTTCTCTCGCTCCGCGAGATCTTGCGCCGCCGGACAATTTTCAAAGATAAAAAAATCTTCAACTTTTAATTTTCCGTAAGTCAAAGTGCCGGTCTTGTCAACCACTAAGATCTTGGCTTTATTTAAGCCTTCCAAAAAATCGCCGCCTTTTATTATAACTCCCCTTTTGGCCGCGTGGCCGATTGAAGCAAGAAACGCCAAAGGTATCGCCACGGCAATATCATCGGCGCTAACAACCAAAACTACGGCTAAAACCAAAATCAGATTTGAAGTGGCTACATATAGAATAGCGGAACCGGCAAACATTAAAAGAACATACCAAGTGGTAAATTTATCGGTCAAAGCGGTAATTTTTGGTTTGTGAGCCGCCGCTTGTTCAACAAGTTCTATTATTTTCTCAAACGCCGTTTCTTTCCCAATCTTTTCGGTTTTTATAAGCAAATTGCCGGAAACCACCATCGTTGAGCTTAGCGCCATGTCGCCGGCTTTTTTATCAACCGGCAGTGATTCGCCGGTAAGCGAAGACTGGTCAATCGCCGCTGACCCCTCCATTATCCTGCCGTCAATCGGAATTCTTTCACCCAACTCTACCACCACTAAGTCGCCGAATTTTATTTTAGAAACAGCGATTTTTTTAATTTTGCCGTTTTGTTTTATTGTGGCTTTTTCCGGTTTTAATTTTAATAAACCCTCTATCGCGCGCCGCGCTCTTCCTTCGGTGTAGCTCCCCAAAATTCTTGCCGAGACGAGCATCAAATTAATAAATACGGCCGATGTGTATTCTTTGGCCAGAAGAGAAAAAATCAAAGCAATGCTTGCCAAAAGTGCAATTGAAATTCTTCTTTCTTTCAATTCTTCAAAAGCGCCATATACAACTTGAAATGTTGCAATCGCCGATGCTGTTATCAAAATAATTAAGTCAAAATCAGACGGCAGGAATTTTAAAGCATGGACAGTTAAAACAATCGTTAAAACGATAAAAATAATCTTGTCCAAATCCAAAAAGGCAATTGCTCTTTTAAAAAGGCTATCCATTTTTATAATTCTTTTTTGGAAATGTGGGTAATTAAATGCGAAATCAAGATAAATAAAATCAGGCCGAAAAGCAAAGTCAGCTCGGTGTAGCGCAAATAGTGTTTTATTAAAATAAACGAAGCGCTGGACAGATATCCCAAGCCGCCGACAAGAAAAATCCAAAAGGTACTGGCAATAATATCGCTTTCAATGAATTTCTTAAACGACACCCTAAGCATGCCGAGCTTCAATAAAGTCGCTCTGTGCAGGCCGTAAGCAAACTTGGTGATAAAAATCGTCCGGAAAGTCCGCGCTCTAAGATGCTCGTCGAAAGGCTTGGTCAAGCGGATTACAAATCGGCCAAAAACTGAATTTTCATTTATTATCTCCCCCAAAACATACCACAAATTATCCCCTATAAGCGTTCCCAAAAACACGGTCAAAAGAGCCATATCAATCGCAAAATACCCCCGATTAGCCAAAAAACCAACGGTAAAAAGCAAAATATCGCCCTCAACCATCATTCCGAGGAATATTATGATATAACTCCACGTTTGGTATTCAGTTAGGTAATGTAAAAACATAATTTAACAATTATATTATTCATGGCTGAATTAAGGTTTTTAAATCAAATTTATGGTCGGCTAATTCATTTTCATGTCCAGAAACCTTAAAATTAATTTCTATCAGCTTGGACATTAAATGAAGCTCCGGAATAAGATTAATTAAAGTAGCTCCAACAATTTCGCCGTCTTTGATAATAATGCGAGCCCGCGACTTAGAACCGGGATCGCCGCGGCTGATCATTGTCCTGTCGGTTGACGGCCTTACGTCGCCGATAAAAGAAATTGTTATTCCGAAACCGGCCGTGGAATAAGATGTAACTAAGAGAAACGGGGTTTTTTCCCCAACCATATTAAGTCCGGCAATGCGACCTTGTTGCCGGGCATTAAGCCAGTTACCCAATTGAACTCTTTCTTCTAAGATCAAATCATCAAATTCGGCGACATCGCCCGCGGCCCATATATCCGGAAAATTAGTTTCCAGATATTCATTTGCCAGAATGCCTCTGTTTGCTTTAAGTCCGGAACCGCTGAGCCAATCCAAAGCACATACCACTCCGACGCCGGCAATAATCATGTCGCAATCAATCCGACTGCCGTTTTTTAAAATAACTCCTTCGACTAACTCGCCGCCGACTACTTCGCTTACTTCGGTATTTTTTATGGTTTTCACGCCACTTGCCGCAAGCGCTCCTTCTACCACCGCCGCTTCGTTTTTATCAAGAATCGGCTCCCAATAATAAGATTCCCTAAGAATAAGAGTCATATCAATATCAAATTGCCTCGCGATATCGCATATTTCAAAACTAATGAAACCGCCGCCTATGGCAACGGCTTTTTTGGCAGTTTTCATTTTTTCTTTAATCGCTTTGGCGTCATCTAAAACGCGGAGGGAAAAAACGCCTTTTTTATCGCTACCGGGTGCGATCCATTTTCTGGCGCAGCTACCGGTTGCGATAAGCAATTTTTCATATTCAACTTCCTCGCCGTTATCCAGCCTGACAATTTTTTTATTCGCGTCCAAGCCGATGGCTGTTCTTCCCAAAAGAAACCCTATATTTTCTTTTGCGTACCAATCCGGAGTTTTGAGCCAAATTTTATTTTCTCCTTCCGGCAAATAAAAATTATGCTTAGAAAGCATAATTCGAGAATAGAGCGGATACGGCTCTTCACTGACGATAGCAATCGATCCGGCCCTATCGTTCTGATGAATGGTTTCAGCAGCGGTAGTGCCGGCTATTCCGCCCCCAATAATTAGATACTTAACTTTTTGCATAATAACTATGGATAAATTTGTTTTCCAGATTTATCAATAATTATTATCGCTTTTGTCGGACAAGATTGTGCCGCTAAAATCAATTCTTCATCGCTTGCCGCATTATCGTCAATCACCACCGCCTTATTCTCATCGTCCAATTTGTAGGTCTGAGGAGAAGTTGCGACGCAAGAAGCGGCGCCTATGCATAAATCTCTATCAATAATTATTTTGCTTATATTAGAGCCTTTTTTATTTCTTATGTATTCTTTTTTACCCGGCATAACAACGCAGTTAAATTAACTTTGTTTTTCTCGCCTTAGGTCGTCAAATATCGTGACATCGCCTTTCTCATATTCTCCCATCTCGAATCCGTCGTAAACAAAATGATCGTAGTCCTGATGGAAATAAAGCGCGGTTTTTTTGTCGAGAACAATCATAAAACCGCGATAACCGAATCTTAAAGGCAAAAGATCAATCCGTCTAATTTTAGAAAAAAGGTCATGCGCCTCACTAAACGACGGGTTGGCAATACCCATTCTCTTGGCCAACCTTACCATTGCCAAACTCGGCCAGAATTTTAATATAAGTTTTGTAAGCCAATCAATTTTTATTTTTTTCATAAATTTATTTTATTGTTTTCTTAAGCGGATGCTCTTCGGCGTCACCTCCAAATACTCGTCATTGTTTACTATCTCCAGCCCCCTCTCCAGCGTAAGCTCAAGCGGCGGCGTTAGAGTTATCGCTTCGTCAGAGCTCTTTGAGCGCATATTTGTAAGCTGTTTGCCTTTTGTCGGATTAACCGACATATCATTGCCTTTGGCGGCATTACCGATAACCATGCCGTCATAGACTTCCGTACCGGCCCCTACGTAAAGAGTACCTCTTCTCTGCAAATTATACAACGAAAAACCAAGCGCCTTGCCGCTCGCCATTGAAACCATTGAACCGAGCGTCTGTTTGTTGATATCTCCGGCAAAAGGCCTGAATCCAATCACCCGACTATAAATTATCCCCTCGCCCCTCGTATCTATCACGAACTCCCCATGATACCCCAGCAACCCGCGGGTTGGCGCTTCAAAAATGATCCTGGTGTGACTTTGTTCCGGATTAATACTCATTATGACACCTTTTCTTTTAGCCATCTTTTCTATAATCGCGCCCATCATTTCACTGGGAATATCTACCGTAACTTCCTCAAACGGCTCCAATTTTATACCATTTTCTTCCTTAAAAATAACCTGGGGTTTTGAAACCTGCAACTCATATCCTTCGCGCCTCATATTTTCAAGCAATATAGCGATGTGCAGTTCGCCGCGGCCATACACTTTGAAATATTCCGCGGATGAAAAATCTATTTTTAGTCCGACATTGACCTCAAGCTCTCTTTCCAGCCGTTCTCTGATCTGACGGCTCGTTACGAGTTTTCCTTCCCTGCCCGCAAACGGGGAGTTATTAACCAAAAAATTCAGCGATATGGTCGGTTCGTCTATTTTGATTGCCGGCAAAGCGTCTTGCGATGGATCGGCGCAAATCGTTTCGCCGATATAAATATCGGGTAAACCGGCAATCATCGCTATATCTCCCGCGACTGCTGACAAGACTTCTTTTCTTTTAAGCCCTTCGAATGTAAAAACTTTTGTCACCCTGCCGGGCCTTGTCTCTCCCGATATATTTTTTATAAAAACGTTGGCACCCGCCTTAACGACGCCTTCATAAATTCTGCTAATGGCGAGGCGCCCCATAAAATTATCGTAACCGAGATTAAACGGCTGAACTCTTAAGAGTTTTTGATTTAGTTCTTCCGAAGACGCTTCGGGAACTTCTTTTAAAATAACTTCTAAAAGCGGGGTGAGATCCTTTGACTCGTCCGATAAACTTATTTTGGCGATGCCATCTTTGGCTATTGCGTAGACCACGGAAAAATCCAATTGTTTATCGCTCGCGCCAAGATCCATAAAAAGCTCCAAAACTTTATCGCGAGCCCATTCCGGCCGGGCCGCCGGTTTGTCTATTTTGTTCAAAACGACAATCGGCGTCAGACCAAGCTCCAATGATTTTTTCAAGACAAATTTTGTCTGGGGCATCGGCCCTTCCTGCGCGTCAACCACCAAAAGCACTGAATCAATCGAACTCAAGATGCGTTCAACCTCCGAGCCGAAATCCGCGTGCCCCGGAGTGTCAACCAAATTTATTTTCGTGTCTTTATAAAAAATAGAAGCGTTTTTTGAGTAAATGGTAATGCCGCGCTCCTGTTCCAAAGCGTTTGAATCCATACTGACGCCTTCTTCCGCTACGCCTGTCTGGCGCATCAAGGCATCTGTTAATTTTGTTTTCCCATGATCAACATGGGCGATTATCGCAATATTCCTGATTTTCATAAAAATAAAATACTGGCTACCCAGTGTTAATACTTTGCCATAAAAAACTTAAAAAGTCAAAAATAAATAAAATTATTTTATCTCAACAATTTTCTGGTGCGAGGTATGGCCGACAACAATACTTACAGATGAAAGCGGAACGCCAAAATGCCGCGCCAGAGCTTTAACAATTGCCGCGTTCGCCCTCCCTTTAATCGGCGGTTCTTTCACGCAGATTTCAAAATTGGTTTCGCTAAGTTTTTTTATGCTTTCTTCTCTAGAATTCGGCTTAGCTTTAATAAAAATTTTCATATTTACTTAATTCCTAAAAGCCGGACTTCAAAAATCAGCGTTGCGTTGGGCGGAATTGAGTTGCCCGCGCCGCTGGCACCATATGCCAATTCCGAGGAAATGGTTAATTTTCTGACTTCCCCGATTTTCATTCCTTCAACACCGATATCCCAGCCCGAAATTACTTGGCCAGCTCCCAAAGTAAATTCAAAGGGAACGCCTCTGTCAACACTGGAATCAAATTTTGTCCCGTTTTCCAAAGTCCCAGTGTAGTGAACAGAAACTATGTCGCCGTTTTTAGCCGCCTCGCCCGCGCCTTTTTTTAATATTTCTATTTTTACTCCTTGTTTATCCATTTTAGTTGTCTGCGGCACCGCGGCAGGCGCGGGCGCGCCGTTAATTATATTTTGTTGCGATTTTTCACTTTTATTTCTGTTATAAAAAATCAAAAAACCGACAATTCCTAAAATTATCGCTACGGATAAAACCATGTATGTGTTTTTATTCATTGTTATCCCCCGAAGCGCCAATGCCAGGGTTCATAGATGATACCGTCTTTATTGTTTTTCGGGTAGGACAAATAAAAACCGAACCTATCGGCGTTTTTCATCAGCCACTTGAATTCTTTTGTTTTTTCAAAACCTGACGGTTTTTTGTCCGATGGAACTCCCTCGACGGTGATAAAATCAATTGCCTGTCTTTCGGGATTTCCATGCTCGCTGTAGCCTGGAAAGGCAATTCTTTTCGCGGTTTTTGAAAAATTAAACTTGTGCAATTTCAAAGAACGCAGGAATAAAACGGTTTGACACGCCGGAGATCTGTATCCGGAGTCAATCAACAGTTTTCTTCCGGTTTCGTCTTCTAACGCTTTATTCATTCTCCGAAAAGCCAGATAAACCGGTTTCGGCAAATACTGCTCTTTAATAGTTCCTAAATTTTTTGGGGCTTTTTTTATTCCAAAAAATTTTCCCTTAAACCCATATTTCCCGGGATTTAATTTCAAAAAGTTTTCAATAAGCTCTATCTCTTTTTTATTTAAATAATTATAAAGCCGGGGAAAGGAAATAATTCTTAAATCTTTTATTTTTCGGGATTTCCCCATTTTCCCCAGAATAGAGTTAATGGTTTTTTTATCTAAAAATTTTAACTCTTTCATTTTATTCTTTTCCAGTTTATATCCTCTCCTCCCTTTTTTAAAGTATTGTCCGTTTCCTGGCAGATTTAGATTTACTCCGTGGTTTTGCCGTCAAAATGCTCGTCATCAGCCCCGGCTTCTTCTTTGGTTTTATGCATCACGCCGTCCCTGTGGTTTGGCGGAGAATAAAGAGTATAAAGTTTTAACGCCTCGGAATCAGAAACATTTATGACATTATGCTTTACACCGGCCGGAATAACCGCGGCATAGCTATCCCCCGCCTCATGCTCAACTCCGTTTAAAACAAACTTCGCCTCTCCCTTCTCTATGCGTATAAACTGATCCAGTTTGTGCACCTCTTCGCCAATTTCGCCCCCCGGTTCAATACTCATCACTACCAACTGGCTGTTTTGCGCGGTATAAAGGACCTTGCGGAAATCATCATTCTGCTCCGATTCTCTTTCTATATTAACAATATACCCATTCATATTTTTTTAAATATTATCTAATAATGCTTAAATTATCATAACATAATTCTAATCTTTTGTTCCTATTCTTTCAGCGAGACGAAAGACGATGCAAGAGACTATAATACCGACAATGGCTCCGCCGATAATATCCGATGGATAATGCACTCCCGCGATAACACGGCTGATATTTATTAAAATTGCGGCAATAAAAAATCCGATACCCCACTTCTTGTTATAGAGATAAATAGCGGTTGCCATGGCAAAGAAAAAAGCTGAATGCCCCGACGGAAATGACCATTCAGTTTCGGAGAGAAGCTGATTGACTTGGTGCGCGACAAAGGGACGAGGACGGTGGTAGAAGAAACGAATAATCTCGGTTATTCCGAAGCGGGCCACGATGATTGAGACAACGGTTGTCCAAAATATATAGAGTTTTCCCCGTTTTGGATATGCCGAAAAATATAAATACAGAAGAAAAATGATAATGAGAAAATACTGAAAATATCCCGCCAAAAAAACAACCAGGGCATCAAAAAAGCGGGATTGCCCTGCTAAATTATTGAAGAAGTAAAAAATTCTTAAATCTAATGCCATATTTTTTAATTATGATTCAACAATTGATCAAGAGTTACGAACAAAAAGCCGCGTTGTTTTAATCCTTTCAATATTTCTGGGAATACATCGGCAGTCAGCGGCGCTTTTGGTCCGCCAGAGATATGCATAATAATAATTGATCCATTCCGTGATTTTGAAAGGACTCCATTAATAATACTTTTCCTATGTCTTAAAAACGCATCGCCGGAATTAACATCCCAGCCTGCCACAATTAATCCGAGCTTATTGACCAAGTCAATATCTTGTTTAGAAAAACATCCTCCCGGGAAGCGGAAATATTTTGGGACGTGCCCCGTTAATTCGGTCAGAATAGCTTGGGTTTTTAATATTTCGTCTTTTTTGTTTTGGGCCTGCGACAGTTTATAGCAAGGAGTTTTGAACGCCGCATGGTCAAAAGTATGATTTTCTATCTCAAACAAACTATTGCGCGATAGTTCTTTGATGATGTCGGGGTAAGTTTGAGCCCATAATCCAGTTACGAAAATAGTCGCTGGAATCGAGTTTTGCTCTAATAATTTAATTATTTTTTCATCATACCAAGACATAATTTCCCCCGTAGCTAATTCTTTTTTCATCTTTGGGGTCATATCCGCGTCAAATGTTAAAGCAATTACTTTTTGTTTCGTATAAATACGGTTAATAATTCGATGGTCAGCAGCCTGAATTTTTTTTTGGGTAAACACCGTCGATAGAACAACTATCAAAGATAGAAAAAGAATGCCCGCGCATATCGCCAATTTATTTAACTTAGATTGCATACCTTTTATATTATTAATGACTATAGTTCTATGCTATCATTGGAAGTCTCATAATGAAAAGGGGCAATATCTTTTATTTCATATTTATGAAGAAAAAATATTTAAAAATAATAGTCAGCTCTGTTCTGATATCCAGTGTCGGCGTTTTGATTATAGATTATCTTTCTCATTTGTTCTTCTCAAACCCAATGGAAACACTTCCATATTTTATGGCAAAAATGGCTCTTTATTTTGTATTTTCAATTATATTTCTGTCTATTTTTGACTTAAATGAAAAAGAATTGGTTAAAGTATCGGCCGCGGGAATTATTGTTTCATCGATGTGGGGCGTATATTATAATATTCTTCCACCAATATTCGGCTATTATACCTTTGGACTCGCCCTGCGGGGTTTAACTTTTTTGGGAATGGGACTTTTCGGAACTGGCTTTGCTTTTGGGACTGTTCATGCCGTTGCATTTATAGGGGGGTATTATGCAAGCAAGCGTATATTAAAAAATTTTTAATGGCATCAAACAGTAAATAAAATCCTCGGCTCGCCCTGCTCAACGATTTTCGAACTTTTGACTGGGCGGAGGAGTACAAATATCCTACCGTGGTTTTAGACCAGATGAAAGGATTGCTGGCCAAGTACGAGAACCTGTAACCCCTGATTTCCCAGCTGTTTGCCCTTGTGGCGAGCTTTGTGCCGAGGGTAAGAGCTTTGCACCAATTGCGACACTGACGAGCCGTAAAACCAAATTTGAGAGCGTGGGACGATTTGCTTAACTTTTGAAAAATTAAGCAAATTAAAACCCGGTCAGTTGTTGCATTCGGTGCCTTGTTTTATATCCGACGTACCCGGAGACAGGGGTAATCGCATATTTTTTCTGGAACTTCATGACAGCATTTCGGGTGAGATTGCCGAAATATCCGCTAACCAAAGCTT
>ERZ1292645.23-Hain-H14-02um-R2-23-length-81920-cov-9_pt1 | contig 81920 bp, 68 predicted proteins | sample MGYA00564401_ERZ1292645 | MGnify/ENA primary metagenome ERZ1292645 (study PRJEB36523, sample SAMEA6512644) | groundwater metagenome | collected 2019-01-09 | study: AquaDiva: Metagenomics assemblies of 32 groundwater samples | reverse complement strand
CTCCCCGACGCTTATCGCAGTCACGCCACGTCCTTCATCGCCTTTTTGTGCCAAGGCATCCACCATACGCCCTTAGTAACCTACTCATCCCGTACATAAGTACGAAATAAATTTACTCTGCATTAATTTTATACCTGTTAATTTAACTTATTCAATTTTCAACGTGCTTTCATCAACCGCTGAGCCCGACCATTCTATCTTAATAGTATAACCGGGGTCAAGTGTTGATCCTCCAGCCAAAAAAAACAAAAAACCGCCCGGAAGCGGCTTAAAATCTGCTGGAAATAAACGCAACAGAACTACACGGATCCGCCTCCTTGATTTTGATATGTTTTTACTCTATTCATGATGTGAAATGATTATACCAAACACTTATCCACAATGCAAGCCATTCCAAATAAGCATTCTAGGTAGGGAAAATTAAAAAATAAAAACGACATAAAAATTTAATATCTCTTATGTCGTCAAGCTCCTCTCCTTTCTCTTATTTCTCTTAACAATTTGGGCAAATTAATACATACATGTCCAATTGTTGCATACCCAAACTTTTACATTCTTCAATATACATTTCTGAACCGCAACAACGACAATGTGCTGGATTTTTTTCAACAACACTTCTTGGCGTGTTATTAGGAACATCAGGCGCACCACAAAGTCCTCTTGTATGATCAATCGCTTGCTCTGCACTCATATTTATCCTCCTCTCAAATATAAATTGGTGCAAAAGAACATTAAACGTACTACTTACATACCATTCTTTGAAATCACTTGTCAAGCGCGGATTCGGTGTAAATATTATTTGAATTCCAGAGAAGCCAGCCGCTGGTGAGACCGGAATCGTAAACCGCCTGTTTTTCTTGGCGAATCATCTCGCCGTCATAAATCGCGCCGATATTAAAATCCTGAAGCCAGGGTCTTAATTTTTTCAGATCTTTTTCAAAAATCGGATTGACTAACGCGGGAGTGCTTGTTCCAACTTCGGAAATAATTTTATCGCGAAGCTGATTTTTTCCGCTTTCAATTGTTTTCAAAACAACTTCGTAAGGATGCTCGGCCGGATTATCAAATCCAAAATTCCCGGAAATATAATGAGATGGATAAATCATTGGGCTGACATAGTCAAAATAATCATAAAGTTCCTTGAAATTCTGCCCCACCCCCAGATCGTCGGTTTTTAACATATTGTAAGCAAAAAGATCCGCCGAAAGTTTTATATACGGGTCATAATTCTTTAATTTCGAAGTTAAATATTTCGCGAATTCATTTATGACCTGGTTTTTAAAAATTATTTTTTCTTCAGGCGGAAAAGCAACTTCTTCGTTTTTAGAAAAAGCCGGATAGCGGATATAATCAAAATTTATTTCATCAAAACCGTAATCAATGGTTTTTTTAGCAATTTCAACATTGTAATCCCAGGTTTCCCGGTTCATCGGGTTCAGCCAATACCAGCTACGATTATCCTGCCAAAGCGTGCCGTCTTCTTTTTTAAAATACCAATCCGGATGATTTTGAATTTGCGACTTGTCTTGGAAGACAATAATCCGCGCGATGGTATAAATATTTTTTTTATGAAGCTCGCTAACTAAATTTTTTATATAATCATCAAGATAAACGCCGCTATCTTTCACGTCAATGATTATGGCATTAATCTCTGTTTCGTCGGCAATCCGAATTAGATCATTGATCTTTTTGGCTCGAGCCGTCCAAACGGTTGAATAAACCCCTTTTTGAGGATTTACTGTTAAATGCTTCACTCTAGTCGTCGCCGGAATTCTTTTCAGAAAATCAAAATTTTTGACGAGAGCGGCGTCTGCCAAAAAAAGAATTAATAAAACTATCGCGATAAATATATAAAATTTCATGCTTTCACTTAAGCATACTCTAAAAATTCTTTGATAGAAAATCTAAAATTCGCTGTTTTAATTCCGGCTCGGCCAAAAACATCCGCGTGCCATGGCCGGCATCTTCATACCTTATAAATTCCTTGCGAAAGGCTTTTGAAATTTCAAAAAGTTTCTCCGATGAATCAAAAGAATAAGCATCATCGTGGCTGGCCACTATCAGAAGATTTTGGCGGTAATTCCGCGAGGCAATTTCCGTTTTAATACCGCGGTAATCTATTCCGGGCGACAGAGCCATCACAATTTTTGGTTGGGCCTTTGCGCCGTAAAGAAGAGATAGATTGGCGCCGATGGAGCCGCCAATCACCGCCAGTTTTGTATCGGGAATTTTATTTTTCAGCCAATCGGCCGCCGCTTCAACATCATAAATCATTTTATCGTAATCGGCTTGGGTAAATTCCTGCCACGAACCCATTTCACTCGGCCACGCTTCCGACTCGCCGTGACCCCGTTCGTCAATGTTCAAAACATTATAGCCCTCATGCCATAAAAATTCCGCGAATTCATCAAAATCGCCGCGATGGCCGGGTAAAATATGTAAAAGTAAAATTGATTTCCCGCCTGTCTGCGCCAGCAGGCTTTTAGCATCGTAGAAATCACCAACAATTTTAACACCATCTTTGGTTTGAAAACTAATCGTTTTTTTCATGATTTTTTAAAAAATAGCGAAATAAAAAAGAAAAGAATGCCGGTTAAAATCACGGCGGGGCCGGGAGGAAAATTGAAAGCGCGGGCAATAATGATCCCCAATCCCGTCATAAGAACGCCTAAAATTACGCTGAAACTTAAGAAAGATTTTAAGCTCCAAGATAAATTGCGTGCCGAAACCGCGGGCAGAATTGTCAGCGCTCCCATAAGCACCGAACCAATGAGTTTAACCCCCAGGGCAACGCTTAGGGCAAAAAGTAAAAGAAATCCGAGATATGAAGCGTCGGGTTTGCCCCCGATTGATTTTGCCAAGTCCGGGGCGATAATGCCGAGCGTCAACCGGCGAGAAAGAATTAAAGCCAAAATGAATATGATGACAGAAGCGGTAACAATAACCATGGCATCGTAAAATCTTACGGCGAAAAGATTGCCGAACATGCTTTCGAAAAGTTCTTGGTTGGGGACCAACAGAACGCCGAGAGCCAGAGTGGCGGTGAAAAAAGTCCCAATAATCGCATCCGGCGGCAGCGCGGTTTTTTTCTCAATAAACCAGGTGCTGAAAGCGGCAATTAAAAGAAATGCCGCGGCGCCGTAAATCGGATTGATATTGATTAATAATGCCAAACCAATCCCCGGCAAAGCGACGTGAGACAAAACATCGCCGACAAGCGCCATTCTTTTGATGACAATAAAAGCGCCTAAAAAACTTGCCGCCAGGGCAGTAAAAATTCCGGATAAAAGAATCAAAAACAATTGTTGATTTTGCAATAAAGATAAATCCATTTTAATTAGTGTTCATGATGATAAAAAGCGCTTTTGCCATAAAGACGCTCAATTTGTTCGGCGGTTAAAGCTTTATTGGGCTCTCCAAAACATACCCGCTCTTTATTAATGCACAAAACATTATTGGCATAGCGATAAACTACGCTAAGATCGTGGGAAATAATCAAAATCGTCATTTTTCTTTCCTTTTTAAGTTTATACAGCAGATTATAAATTGTGTCCTCTCCAACTAAATCAATTCCGGCTGTCGGCTCATCAAACAACAAAACATTCGGGTGCCCCAAAATCGCCCAGGCAATCAAAATCCTTTGAAACTGGCCATGGGATAAATTGACAAGCTGTTGATCAAGTATTTCTGGCTTAAGGCCAACGGATTTTAATTCGTGAAATATAGATTCAACAAGCTGTTTGTCTTTAAAAAATAAATTTTTTGATTTTAAAATAAAAAATTCTTTCACAGTTAACGGCAATTCCGCTTTTTCAAAAAGTCTCTGGGGAACATAGCCAATTCGGGCATCCTCCCGCCATTTCACTTCCCCGTCAAACGGGATCAGCTCCATTAAAGCCCGAAAAAGCACGGATTTCCCGGCGCCATTCGGCCCGATAATGGCCATAATCTCGCCTTCTCTCACTTCAAACGAAATACCCTTCAAAACTTCCAGTTTATAAAAACTCACCGAAAGATCGCGCACCTCCAAAATCGGAGCAGTGTCATATTCATGATTTTTGTGTTGTTCTTGATCTAAATGGGGCATATTTCGTCTTCGTTACCAAAATTTGCTATAGCAAATAATAAAAACATCATTTAAATTCCTAGACAAGATCGAAAAGTTTACGAAATTGGTAATCTTTTAAACCAAGATCATCAGTTAATATAACATCCAACCAAAAATCAGACAAATTGAAAACTAACTTTATAAGTTTAATTTCGTTTTCACAAGGAAAAGGTGTTACCCATATACTATCTTGAAGTTTTACAAAGCCCAAATCTTTTAACTTACCACGTAAAGCCTCGCGGGCTAATTTCTTTTTTTCTGGTATGTCAAATATAACCATTCTCCATTTTTTATCCCATACTTTAGGTCGATTAAGAAAAAGATTGTCAAATTTAAAGTGTTTTAAATATTTTCTTCCCTCTTCGGTAATCTTAACGCTTATAGTATCTTTTTCTTCCTTTATGTATTCAATATTATTCCGACTTTGCAATCTATATAAAGCCTGACGGATTTGTGATTTTTTATATTTTTTCAGTTCTTTCGGTAATTGTTTTAAAAAACGCCTTGCCCCAATTGGAGATGAAAGAATTAAAAACAACCCCCCCCCAATTAACAGATAGTTTAATATTTTCTTACCGATATTACCTTGTTCCATATTTGGTTTAATAAACTAACTTTTATTTCTATATTTAAATTATAGTTACTAATCTTTGCCATAGCAAGACTTGGTAACGATATAAAAAATTTATAAAAAATCACTCGGCTATAGAGCGACTCAATGAAGATAGAAATAAAGAATGATAAGCGAAACTATAAAAACACTGAATTCAATTATTGCCATTGGATGGAATCGCAGATAAATATTTTTAAGCCAATTCGGGTCACCGTGCTTAAGTTCTATTCCCTCCACTTCTTCCGGCGTCCAAGCATAAAAAAATTTAAGGGGCAGTTTGGGTTTATCCAGAGTTTGATAAATCATCCCGCCAAGCAATTTGTAATATTTTTTTGAAAAAGGCCAAAACCATTGCACTCCCCAACCAATTGTCAAAGTGTCGTTTAAAAAATGCCAGAAAGCCGCAAGTATAAAAGTAACTACAAAAATTTTCCCGAAAGGAATTAAAACTATCGCGCCTATCGGTAAGAAAATCAAAGGATAATGCAAAATTTCTCTGTGCTTGTATATTATCTTAGTAATCCCCATCCGCGATAGCATCCACAAAAAATCAATGTCAGGCGAGAGAGCAAATAAAACAGAGGTCAATATTAAAATAAATGTTAATTCAACATTAAAATACCACGAAGCGCCTATTGATAACAAAATTCCAACCGCAATATCTAAAAACATGGCACTCTTTTATCTTTTCAATAATACCCTAATTTAAGTCAAAGTTTAAATCTTGGAGCATCAGATTCCGCAGAAAATCCCGAAAAATTGCCACCGTATATTTACCCGCTTCATCACCGCTGGTTATCCAGCTGATTAGCCCAACAAACCCTTTTGACTGGGGATTAATCAAGGCGCCGCCGGAAAATCCGGCTGTCGCGTTGCTTTCAACAAGAAGAATTTGCGGTTTTGAACTTTTGTCGATATCAATATTGCCGGAAAGTTTTCCAATAGTAGAAGTAATTTTATTGGCATTATGGGTAGCATCAACGCCATAACCTAAAGTAATCAGGATGTCGCTGTCTCTGGGCTGGTAATTCCAATCAATGGGCAAAAAATTAAACGTACTGGTACTATTTTCTAAAACTGAATAATTCTCCGGCGACGCGTAATTAAATCCCAAAAGCAGATTTATTTTTGAATTATTTTCCGGTTTCCCGGAAATTTTCAGTATTGCAAAATCATTGTAATACTTGTCTTTGCTGAAGGCGTCGTTGAATTTCTCTTTTGTCGGATAATTTATAATTTCCGCCGCGTAATAAATCTTGGGATTTTGGGATTTTTCATTGGGAAACTGGCTTTTTAAAACAAAACAGTCGCTTTTTATTTTCTTGGAATTTTCATCATAAATGATGTGGCGATTTGTTAAGATTTCACCCTTTTCATCAATAATTATGCCCGTCCCTCGCGAAATATCGGAAAATGTCGCCTCTTCATTATTAAAATAGCCGCAATAAAGCTGTATTACCGAACTGTTAATTAACTCCTCAAAACTTTTAGGCGAAACTTCTTTTATTGCGACGGGCGGCGGAACATAAGAAATTGATTTGGGTTGGGATTTGGGTTTTATAATTTTAACAATATTTTCAGATGTGGTGGCGACTTTTTGAAATGCAGATAAGTTTAAGGTGGATGTTGAGATTTTAATATCTAAATTTATACCGTTTTCTGGGGATCGTCTAAAATTGGGATAAATAAAAATTGCCGCAAAAACCAATATGGCAAAAAGAATGATAAATCTAAAAATTTTATTCATACCCTAAAGCCAGAAGACCGGGCAATTTATTTCCGGCCAAAAACTCCAGCATTGCCCCCCCGCCGGCGGAAATATAATCAAACTCCTCAATCAATGACAGTTTTTCCAAAAATGCGATCGTGTCGCCACCGCCAACAACGGAAAAAGCGCCGGAATTTATGATAGCCTCCGTTATTTTTTTGCTGCCTATGGAAAATTTTTCTTCTTCAACTTTTCCAAGCGGACCGTTCCAGATGACCATTTTTGAAACATTGATCACCTTTATAAATTTATCCACAGCTTCCGGTCCGATGTCTAAAATCATATCATCCGAAATAATATAATCTTCGGGAATAATTATATTATTACTTTCTTCAAGAAGCTTTTTGGCTTCCGGCAAAAGATTGTCATCGGTCAGGGACTTTTTTATATCCCTGTTTTGGGCTTTAAAAAAAACGTTGGCGATAGCGCCGCCTATTAAAATATTTTCGGCTTTATCAATAAAATTTTTTATAACCGGCAGTTTAGTGTCGATTTTAGCCCCGCCAATAATCAATGTTTTATTTTCTTTTGGCTTTTTTAACGCCTGGCTTAGATTCTCAATTTCTTTTATAAGTAAAAATCCGGCGCAAGAAGGCAAAAAATCAGTTATGGCGGCAAGCGAGGCATAATTTCTGTGAGACTCCGAAAAAGCATTATTAACATATGAATCAAACGGTTCGGCTAAATTTTTGGCAAAATTAATATCATTTTTCTCTTCGCCCTCGTATTTTCGGACATTTTCCAATAAAAAAATATCGCCGGGCTTGGCGCTTTTCAAATTAGTTTCAACCGATTCGCCGATACAATCATTTATAAAATTAAAATTAATGCCCAAAATTTCTTTTATTGGACTTAAAATCGGGACAAAACTATCTATGGCTGTAATATGGCTCGCGAGACTTATGATGGCGCCATGATTTACCAAAAAATTTATTGTTTCTTTGTTTGCTTTTATCCGATAATGTTCCGAGATTTCGCCGTCTAAAACCGGCACATTAAAATCAACCCGAAGCAGAATTTTCTTCCCGAATAATTCTTTTTCAGTTAATTCCGCGATTGATTTAATCATTGAAAGCTAAAACTTAATATAAATAACCCCATGTTTGAAGTTTATCACTATCAGTATTCCATTTTAGGCCGATATCGGTGCGATAAAACATATTCTGAACCATAATATTCTTAATTCTCGTGTAGGCCTGCTGCCGGGCTTCATTCACAGTAGTGCCCGATCCGGTAACAACCATCAGACAACCCGAAGTCCCGGCAATCCGCCAAACTCCGTCTTCTATTTTAATGTCCTCAATATGGATCCCTTCCAGGTTATCGGGTTTTTTAAAAAGAATCGGGAGGTCGCGGTATATTTCAACGGTTTCTTTATCTACGGATTTCGCAAAAAGAGTGGGGACATTTATCCTTACCCCAATTTGAAATCCTTTTTTAGTTTTTAATTCAAATTGTTCGCCATTCGCTAATTTATAAAGCCATTCGCCGGCCGGCATTGTTATGCCCTCTGACTGGATTTGAATAGTCGGATAACCGAAACGCGCCGTGAATTCCAATGGGTATATCCCTTTCCCGTTGACAATACAATTTATGTCAATGTAGCCGATATACTTGGATTCAACGAGGGCCGGCTTCATTTTTTCTAAAGTCATTTTAAACAATTTATTCGGCTCACTCCAGAACATCAAAGTGCCCATCTCGCCCGTTAATGGTCCGATATCGCCGGGGAAAACTCTTTTGTGCTCAAAATTTACATTGATAGGAAGAATAAAATCTTTACCATTAAAAAAAGCGCCAATCGCCACCTCTACGCCGGAAACAAACTTCTGAAGTTGGAATATCGGCGCCTTTTTTTGCCAAACATTTTTATTTTGTCTTAACAACTCTAATAAATCTTTCCCATCTTCTTCTTGCCCTATAAACAAAAGCCCCTTGCCGGCAGACGGCGTATTTCCACTGGGTTTAAAAACATATCGATCGGGATTTTTTTCGATAAATTCAATGACTTCATCATAACTGGAAAACTGCCACTGGGGTAAAATATTAACCCCATATTTTTTCATTTCGACTTGGCCAAAATCGCGATCCATTTCCAAATTGTCGGTATAAACGCTTCCACCGATAACTAATTTGCCATTTTTCCTTAATTTATCGGCGACCTCGCCAAATTCCACATCGTCAAAAACAATTACATCGGCCCAGTCTTTATATGATTCCCAATTATCTATCTTTTCAATAAAACCTTTGTAAACATCGGAGTCGTGTTTATTTTTAATGTACGTTTTAACTTCATGGCCTTCTTTGGTCAATTGCCACGCCAAATCACCGCTCAAGCTTTCGAGCGAAACAAATAAAAACTTTTTTGGTTCAACGCGTCCGTTTTGATTTTGGCCGTTCATAAAAAATTTAAATATTATTTTTATTATACAACAAAAAAATAACTAAACAAATTTTTTTGAAAATTTTTTGTTGATAATTAAACTTTCTCCCTCTATAATCTTAAAAGATGATAAATCGCACCGAACAATTGAAAAAAATAAAAGATGAGATTGTGGATGCCAAAAATTCGCCGCTTTATAATTTCAGAATAAAAAATAAATTTTTGCCGGTTATCGGAGAAGGCAACCACTATGCCAAAATAATGTTTATCGGCGAAGCGCCGGGGAAAAACGAAGCGGAAACAGGCCGTCCGTTTTGCGGCGCGTCGGGAAGAGTTTTAGACGAACTGTTGGAATTTATAGGCATGGGAAGAAAAGAGGTTTATATAACTAACATCGTCAAAGACCGTCCGCCGATGAACCGAGATCCCCTGCCAAATGAAATTGAATTTTACGCGCCGTTTTTAGACCGACAGATTGAAATTATCCGGCCGGAAACAATTGCAACGCTCGGCCGTTTTTCAATGGCCTATATAATGAAAAAACTCGGATTGGAATCCGAATTAAAATCCATCAGCCAAATCCACGGCAAAATTTTTTCCGCCGAGACTTCTTACGGTTCAATTAAAATAATCCCCTTTTATCACCCCGCCGTCGCCGTCTACGGCACCAATAAAGAAATCCTTAAAAAGGATTTTGAAATTTTGAAGAAGTTATAGAATAAATATTATTTATAAAATAATATTTATTCTATTGCCTTTATTTTTTCTATCCTTCTGGAATGGCGTTCCAAATAAGAAAACGGGGTTTCCAGCCAGATTTTTATAATTTCTTTTGCGGGATTCTCGTCAATAAAATCGGCGGAAAGCGACAAAACATTTGTATTGTCGTCATTGCGGCTCATCCGCGCTTGTTCATTATTAAATAAAAGCGCCGAGCGAACGCCTTTAAACTTGTTAGCCACTACATCTACGCCTACGCCGGAACCGCAAATTAAGATACCGCGATTTTCTTCCGGATTTTCGGAAACTTTTTCAGCGACCTTAACCGCGTAATCCGGATAATCATCATCGGAGATTAATTCCAAGGCGCCTAAGTCCTCAAAATCAAAACCCAGCTCTTCTAAATAAATTTTTAGAGCTTCTTTCAACTTATACCCCCTATGGTCGGCACCAATATAAATCATCTTGCAAGTTTAAAACTATTAAGCATTTGTTCAAAAATTTGCGTATCGCCGGCGGGGTTTTCAACGCTTGTCATGGCATCAATTCTGCCGAGATCTTCCAGCCAGTTATGAAGTCCGTATTGTGGGAAAAGAAGCCAAAGACGACGGCCGTCTTTTAACACATACTGGGTTTGTATGCCTGTAGATCCGCCGATATAAGCCGGAGTGGAAGTACCTTTCGCCTCTACTCCATAACTTAAGCCGTCTTTCGGCAAAATGGCAAAACGCAAATCGCTACTTGGTTTTTTAAAGAAAAACTCTTTAACCATTTCACCTCTTACGTTTTCGTTAATTTCTTCGGTAACCATCCAAGAAACCGGATATTGGATTTCAAAACCAAATTCAATATTTTTATAAAGTTTAAACCCGGTAACAGAATTTTTAGTTTGAGAGGGTTTATCAGGTAATATTTTTATCACCGAAGACGGATTTTTATTTTCTAATTTCGGTTTATTGAAATATTTTTTATAACCAAAATATCCGGCTAAAACCAGAAAAACAGCTAAAGCTATCGCCATAACAATCTTTATTTTTTTGTTCATAATAATTTGCTTACCGCTAAAACATGTTTCAAAAGCATGGAAGCATAGCCCCATTCATTATCATACCACGCCAAAACTTTCACCAAATCGCCGTCAATAACCCTTGTCATAAGGAGATCAACAATAGAACCGTGGGGGTTTTTGATAATGTCGCTTGAAGCCAGCGGCTCCTCGGTAACCGCCAGAATCCCCTGCCATTGTTTTTCAACCGCCGCTTTCTTAAAAATAGAATTAACTTCTTCAGTCGAAGTGGGACGGCCGGCAATAAAAGTGAAATCCATTATTGAACCGCAAATCACGGGCACTCTTAAAGATATTCCATCAAATTTTCCGGCCAATGAAGGCAGCGCCTTAGTTGCGGCCAGCGCCGCGCCGGTTGTTGAAGGAACAATGTTTTGTCCCGCGGCCCGCGCCCTTCTGAAATCGCCTTTTTTGTCCGGACCGTCAACTATTCCTTGGGATGAGGTGTAGGCATGGATAGTATTTAGAATGGCTTTCTTAATTCCCGGATTTTTTGACATCACCGCCATTACCGGAGTGGCCGCGTTGGTGGTGCAGGAAGCGTTAGAAGTTATTTTATTGTTTTTTAAAAACTCTTCACCGACATTGGGAGTTGCCGTTGGCGTAATCTCGTCTTTAGCCGGCGCGGTAATAACCACTCTCTTCGCGCCGGCGGCTAAATGAGGTGCGGCTGCTTCATACGATTCAAATGCTCCCGTTGACTCAACAACAACATCAATACCCATATTCTTCCACGGCAAAAGGCTTGGATCTTTTTCCTGAATCATCTTTATTTTTTTGCCTTCAACAATCAGCGTGTCGTTTTTAATTTCAATTGATTTATCATAAGGACCATAAACCGTATCGTATTTTAAAAGATAGGCCATATTCTCAAGAACGCCAAGGTCATTTATGGCAATAATGTCAATATCCGGATGGCCGAAAGCGTGGCGGAAAAATATCCTGCCAATGCGGCCGAATCCATTTATTGCAACGCGAGTTTTTTTATTTTTCATGGGCGGGACTTTGTTTTTTAATATTAAGCAAATAATTATAAGCCGACAAGGCGGCGGTTATCCCATCTCCAATTGAAATATTGTTTTGTTTGTAAATCTCATCGGTCACATCGCCGGCCGCGAAAATCCCCGGTTTGCTTGTCGCCGATGTCTTATGATCCACGATTATTTCCCCTGCTTTATTCATTTCAACCAGCCCTTTCATAAATTCCGAATTGGGGACGGAACCGATTTCAACAAAAACACCGTTGACCGAAAGTTCTTTTACCTGATTATCCGATTTGTCCAGATATTTAATTCCGGACACAAATTTCCCGCCTAAAATTTCTTGCGTTTCAACATTGTTGATTATAACAACCTTCGGCGATTTTTTTACTTCTTCCCGCGTCAGCGGATCAGCCGTTGGTTCGAGCTTGGAGTTAATCCAATAAATTTTTAAAGCATAACGGATAAGATCTATGACCGCTTCGGCTCCGGCATTGCCGCCGCCAACTACCGCCACTTCCTTGTCTTTAAATAAAGGCGCGTCGCAAGTCGGGCAATAAGAAATACCTTTGCCCTCAAATTTATCTTCACCGGGAATCTTCAGCCGGCGGCGGCGGGCGCCGGAAGCCACGATTAAAACTTTGGACTGGTAAGCATCGCCCTTATCGGTCACAACCTCCCAGCCTGCCTGCGCAGGCAGGCCGCCTTCAATTTCTTTCACCGAAACTGCTTTTTCCGGCATTTTGATTTCAACGTTTTCATATTCCCTGACATGTTCTTCCAGTTTTTTCGCCAATTCAAAACCGCTGATTTTTTTAATCCCGATCCAGTTTTCAACGCTGTCGGAAACAACCGATTGCCCGCCGAAATTTTCTGCCATGAGCAGTGTTTTTATTTTTTTTCGGCCAGCATAAACCCCGGCTGCCGCTCCGGCCGGGCCCCCGCCGATAATAATCACGTCATGCATATCATTTCACCAGCTCCTTATCGATAAGTTGGGTGAAAGTGCCTACCGGCAAAGCGCCGGCATAAAGCGTTCCGTTTACAAAGTTTGCCGGCGTGCCGGAAACTCCGGCCTCGCCGCCCTCTTTAGTTTCTTTTTGAATTAAATCCGTATATTTCTCAGAATCAAGGCAAGCGCCGAATTTTCCTTTATCAAGCCCCAGCGCCCCCGCAAAACTTTTTAAATTATCTTTGCTGAAAGCGCCTTGATTCTCGCCGCTTTGATTGCCATAAAGGTAATCATGATATTCCCAAAATTTTCCCTGTTCGCCGGCGCAACGAGCGGCATTGGCCGCCCAAGTGGATTCCGGCCCCAGAAAAGCAAAATCCCGGTAAATAAATTTAACTTTGCCGGTTTTAACGTATTTTTCGCGCAAAACCGATTCGGTATCTCTAAAAAACTTGCCGCAAAACGGGCACTGAAAATCGCCGTATTCAATTATAGTAACCGGCGCGTTTTTATCTCCCAAAACAAAATCGCTTGAAGAAACTGCCGGCAATCCGGCGATGGCCGCAGTTTTTTCTACATTCTTTTTTCCGCCGGTAGTCGGCCCGTTAACCGAATAGATAACGGCAACGGCAATGATAACGGCGGCCAAAACTACGGCTCCGGGTATTAAATATTTGTTTGTTTGCTCGTCCATATTTTTGATTTTTTAATTATTGCCATTTTATCATAAAAAATAAAATCCCGCAATCGCAATGCGGGATTAACTGTCTTTTTTTATATTCTGAGAAGCGAGGAGAGCGGAATTAGATTCAATCACGCGTTCTAAAACGCTTAAATCACTTCCACGTTTTTTGGCCCACATAAGAAATGCCTCGGTGTCTTTCGGCAGGCACTTGCCGTTAAATCCTCTGTAACCGTCCCTAAAAGGATCAAGATGTTCCCGGCCTATCCAAGGATCATTCTCGGCAGTCTCTTTTATAAACTCATAATTAATTCCCGTCTGTCTGCACAACTCGTGAATCTGAGAGAAAAATGAATTTTTGGCCGCGAGATAGCTGTTTCTAACATATTTGAACATCTCGGCGGCGGCGGCCGGCATAATTTTAGAAAAACGCGCCGGCGGCAGGATTTTCAAAAGTCCACAAGCGAACGCCTCATTGCATTTGCCGGTATAACCTACTATCTGAATTGTAGGGTTGCAAAAATCGGCAAAAGCGCGCTTTTCAGTTAAAAACTCCGGATTGAAAATAAGAGTATGCCGCGGATATTTTATCTGAAGCTTGTCGGTAGTAAAAGGAATCACCGTTGATTTTATTACCACGATTTTCTCGCCCGTCAAATATCCGATAACTTCATCGACAATTGAGATATCGCATTCGTCATTCTGCCCGCGCGGAGTCGGGACGCAAACAAAAACCAAATCGGCTTTATTAAGCTCTTTGACAGATCCCAATCTCTTATCCTTGTCGTAACAATAAATTTTGTCGCCATTTGACTCATAAAATTTTTTAATGGCATCCCCTAGCACACCTATTCCCACTACACCGATCCGTTCTATCTGCAATCTTTCTGGCATTGGCATTTTGCCCTCCTTTAGTTGTTAAAAATCAATTCGTTCACTCTATACTCAAACGGTTGAATCGTCAAATAGTAACCAAAAACCACCCCGCAATGCGGGGTGGTTTTTGGTTTTAGAAACTTTTACCTGTTTCCGTATAGTTCATTCAATCTTGCCCTTGTTTTGGGACCGACCAGTCCGTAACCAACTTCGCCTTTAGCGGCAATGCCGTATTTCTCCTGGAATTTCTGTACGGCGCGCAATGTCGTTGGGCCAAAATAACCGGTAACCAGCCCTTCCGGATAAACTGACGAATCAGTTTTAAGAGCTTCTTGAAGTTTGCTCACATCGGCGTGTCTCAAGCCCAAAGCCAGAGGTCTCACGAAGTTGAATCCAAGAGCGACACCGCTCGGAGCCGGCTGGGCTGCCTGGATTGCCTGAATATCACTTAGGATAGCGGCAATTTCTGCCTGAACCGCGGCGATGTCAGCGGCCGGGGAGGATTTGGTCAGCGCGGCAATCTTTGCCACGACGGAAGCAATTTTAGTCTGAACGGTTTCAAGAACGGGGACGGCTGGAGCCGCAGGCACAGCCGGGGCGGGGGTTACGGCCGGTACGGCCGGAGTTTCCAGCACCGCCAGAGTTGCAGGAACTGCCACTATAACTGTCGTGCCGCTTGCACTTCCGCTTCCGCCGCCAGGCGCGGTTCCGGTAAATGTAGCGGCGCCGCCGGTACCTGTATCAGAGCTGTCTTGAGAATCGGTGAAAGTATAGCTTAAAGTGCCGGAGCCTTGATAATCCAACTGACCGGAAACATTAGTGCCGGAAAGTCCCATAACAACATTCCCGCGGAAGATGCCGGAACTGACCGTTGTCTCGGTAAGAGTTATTGTTTCACTGTCAGAAATTAAACTTTTCGCAGTTATGACAGATGTTTGAGTTTCGGCAGTTGCGGCATTATAGTTCAAACTAACATCTGTCACCTGAATGCCAACTTGATTGCGAGAATCACCCGCGAATTCCGCCTTAGAGGTTCCGGTACCATCATCAAATCGAGAAGCGGAAGCTAAGGTAATTTTACCGGTAGTCCTTGACACTGTGCCGCTATTAGTCCAAGTAGAACCGGTAGCCGTAAGAGTATTGGTAAGCAAAGCCAAAGTAGCGCCGGAAGCAACGGTACCCGCGCTAGTTACTGTGGTAGCTCCGTTCAAAGTATATGTCGCGGCGCCGTTCCAATTAACTTTATTATAAGTGGTGGAGGCAACCGTCGTAGCGCCCGTACCGCTGTAAGTTATGGTAGAGGTAGCAACAGTCAACGTTCCGGATATCTCAAGCGGGAAAGTCATAGAATTGGAATCCGAGCCGGAAAGAGTCATTAAACCGCCCCCGGCAGTAAGGGTTCTGCCCGCGGCAATGCTTAACCGATTGGCAATAGTGGTGGAAGCCTGAAGATCGGTTGTGCCTGTACCGCCAAAAACCAAATAACCGAATGTGATCGCGGTAGTAGACGCCGAGTAAAATGTTGTTGTGCCCGAGGTGTTACTAGGCAGATTAAGGGTTGTGGTACTGTTGACTGGAGATGTATACAGCGCACCGGATTTCAAAACAAAATCGCCGGCAATAGTAACGGTTGAGGTGGCGCCGGTAACCGAACTAATAGTTGTGGAAGCTAACTGCTTGATGGTGGTAGTGCCAACGCTTAATGAACCGGAAGTAAGCAGAACGGTGCTGGAAGTTCCCACTTCAAAAACTCCGGTATTAGTTAAACTCGCTCCTTCTCTAATAAGAAGAGTGAGAGGCGCGGATTGGTTGGCAAGCCCGTTTCCTTTTTGGTTATAACCAACATAAATATTACCGGCTCCCAAACTAACCGGAGTAGAAATTACGATGGTGCTGTTAGGCGAAGATGTCGCAAAAAGCCAAATATTATCCCCTGAAACAGGCAAGGCGGTATCCCAGTTAGATACATTCCAAAAATCTTTGCCGCCGATAGCCGAAGTGGTGGCATTGCCAGTCCAATATTTATCTGCCGCTGAAACCGAACTATTATTTAAAAATAAAAATCCCGCGACTAAAAAAAACCCGAGAACTGCCAAAAATTTTCGATGTGACATTTTAATATTAAAAATTTTAATTCTAATCCGCGCTGCGATTTTGAATATTATCCACAGCTTTAACTTAATAATAAACTATTTATTTCTTTTGTCTATAAAAACTGTGGATAACTAAAAACCGCCCCGCAAAGCGGGGCGGTTTTTAAAACAGTCATTCACCTTTTAGGATCGTCCTTCATTCCCCGAAAGCAATTTTTGCAATATACGGGCCTGTCGCCTGATGGCTTAAACGGCAAGCTGTGAGGACTTTTGGCGTGGCATTTTGAGCATTCCCATTCGCCGGTGTATTCCTCGCGCGGTCCGCTGTTGTAGCCGCGATTATCATCTCTAAACATAGTGTCTAATTAATCTTTCTTTTATAATTTTTCGACCTGCTAAATTAACTAACTTTATAATTAATATTCATCACTGTCAACTAGCAAGCCGGCTCGGTCGCGAAGTTCTATGCGATCGTGAAGCTGATCGTAAAACGAAGTATCATTGCCGGTATAAATCCGCCAATCCTTATAAAAATCTGATTTGTTAATATACTTTTCAACACAGACATTATAATTTAAATTTTGTTCAACCCAAATCCGGCATTCCCGCGAATAATTATTTAAATCGGTATCGCTGGGCGCCCGGCAGGATCCGGAATTTAGTATCAGATCTTGACAGGCGCTGTTTAGCCCAAACCCGATCAAATCGCTTATCTGAATCAGCGGGCAGTAATTAAGCGCCGAGTCAATATTATAGACATTATTCAGCCATCCAAAACAGCTATTTATTTGAAAACTTGAAGATAAAGGACTTGCCCCGGCGATAATTTTTACAGAGCCGCCGCTTTCAAGCCGGATATCGGATAAAAAAGAATTAAATTGCGGCAAGGCCAGTCCCTTCCCAATAATAATTTCCCCGCGCTGAAAGCTTTTAATTTTCCAGCCGGTTATATCCACTGGGTCGCTCTTGAAATAAGCCGCGCTTAAATTAATCTGTCCCTGGCCGGAACGATAAACACTGGAAATGCTTATTCTGCCAACCGGTTGGGGTTGTGGCTGGGATATCAATGGCTGGGGTTTTCTGTAAAAATATCCCGGAGTGGATGTGGAAATAAATCGGGAAAAATTAAAAAGAGAAAAATTAAAAATTTGATTTGATTTTATTATTTGAAGAAGATAAGGCGCGGCGACAAATATACTGGTGGAAGCCAAGATTAGCAATATAAACCCGAAGACAAATCGAAACTTCATATAATTATTTCTTTTGTAAACTTTCTATAACCTTCAGCTCTTCGTTCGCCTTTTTAATTAAACCGAGATTTTGATAAACAATCGCGAGAGATTGATGAATTTTTATATCGTTCGGATCTTCAGCTTCGGCTCCAAGATAAAGCAAAAGCAATTCTTTCCACCGCTGGGTTTTAATATAAATATTAACAACTCCCAAAATCTCCTGTTTCGGAGCAACGGCATATTTAACCTTTGACGCCTGCTCAAAATCGTAATCTAAACTGCCGTCTTTCTCTCTAACTTCAATGTGGCGATTATACCATATGGTCAGCGCGTGATTTATAGCGCGACTGGCCTCGTCATCATGGCCGGCGGAAATATTGGCGATACCCAGATACCACCAATTTTGGCCGTAATTCGGCGCGAATTCGGTGGTTTTTTTCGTTAAATCAACGGCGCGATTATAATCCTTGGCCGTTAACGCGAGCTGTAAATAGGAGTAATAAACTTCCAGACGCTTAGGCGAGAGTTCTATTGCCTTTTCATAAGCTTGAGCCGACTTCTGCCAAAGTGAAATTTTTAAAGAATCGTCGGCCGCGCCCATAGATTTGAAATAATAAATCTGCCCTAAATTAAGATATGAAAAAACCAGGGGATGATCTTTAACTTCTTTTTCCAATTGATTAATGCCAAAGTCAACAACCGCTAAACGCTCCTCTACGGGAAATCTACTGATGCCGGATCTAAGCCACTGGCTGTATTGATTGCGGAATTCCGAAGCGCCGAGTGTTTCGTATTTGAGAGATTTTTGATAACTTTCAAAAGCCTGGGCCGGAGTAAGGGCGCCCGAACCCAATCCGGAAAAAGCGGTGGCAAATTTGTAGTTGGCAACCGCAGACTTAATGCTTACCTGCCAAATCAAGAAAATAGAAACTAGAAAATAGAAAATAGAAATCGCCGCAATTGTTTGAGGTTTAATAGAAGCGGATTTATGCGGATTATCGGTTGATCCATTTCTAACATAAATAGCGAACCCAATCGTCAAAAATAACGCGATATAGCTTGCCGGGCTATCAAAAACAAAAAAGCTTGAAACAGAGTAAGCAATGACAAGAGATGCCAAAACCCATAACTTGTTTTTCCAAAACGTCCAAAATAAAACGGCGATTAAAAACAGGTAGCCCGAAAGGCCCAAAATGCCGCTCATTGACGCGTAGTCAAGATAAGCGTTGTGGGCCCGATCAAAATTGGTTTCTCTTAAATCATAAACCCTGGGATTAAGAAAGGCGTTGTGCAGATATAAATAATTATTTGGTCCCCAGCCAAAAACTGGACGGGCCCTGAACGCATTCCAGGCAATCCCCCATTCGGTAAAACGCTGCTGAACCGTATCATCTTTTAAAGAAAAATTAACAATGCGGGTCAATTGACTTGTTTTTTTAACAAATTCTGCGCCCCGCGCCAACCAAATAATGGCGCCTAAAACAACCAGTATTAAAATAATCGCGGCAAAAACTTTGCGGGTTTGGGGTTTTTGCCAAACTTGGGTTAATGCATAAACCAAAATTCCGGCGCCAAAACCTAGAATGGCGCCGCGGCTTGACGCAAAATACAATGTTCCAATATTAAGAAAAAAAGCCATTGCCCAAAAATATCCGAAATTTGATTTCGGGGAATTTCTGAAGTCCGGCTTTGAACTATTACGCCATAGATACAAAGCAAAAAACGCGCTAAAAATCGCATACATGCCAAGAAGATCCGTATTCCCGATAGTCCCTATTTGGCTTCCCGGAAGCCAAGTCCATAAAGCCCCGAAGTACTGCGCCAAAACGTAAAAAAATTCTAAAACGCCGACAACAACCGCTATCCCAAAAAAATTCCGCCATTCTCTTTCGTTTTTTCCCCCTTCGGGTGATCCCCCGAAGGGGGATAAAACACTGCTTAAAATAACCGCCACGGCGACAAAATGGAACCAAGCGATAACGCCGGACATTCTTTCGGTGTTCCCCCAAAAACTTCGGAAGATATCAACGCCGGTAAAGCTTGTGATGATCAGGATGAGAGTAAGCAACAATACGGCCCCCAAAACCAAATTAAATTTCGGGCGGAAACGGCTGTCGGAAATGGCCAAGACAACATAAAAGAAAAAAATGATTTCGGTTGCAAGCTGGAATAGCCAGATTTTGGGAAATATAAAAGGAAAGAAAAAAGAACCGCCGACATAAAGCGGAATAAACAAGATAAAACCGATTCCAAATTTTATTAGTTTTAATAAAGTATTAGACATCTGATTAATTTTGTGGGAGAATATTGAACATATGTGGCGCCAACGGTTGAAAATCTTTCTGCTTATTATAAGCGATATTTTGATATTCTACCTCGCTTTGGGGATCACTCTTGTTGTTCGTTATATCCTTATTAACCGCGATCCGGCAACATTTTATAGTTCCGTTCCGCTTCATCTTACCTCTTTTACCATAATATTTTTCGTCTGGCTGGTCGTTTTCTGGGTTGCCGACCTCTACGATATAGCGAAATTAAGAAACGGGGAATTATTTTATAAGACCCTGGTGATCGCCTTCCTCACTAATACCATTTTAGCCATTTCCTTTTTCTATTTTATACCATATTTTATAATAACGCCAAAAATTAACCTCTTTATTGATTTGGCGCTGACCTTGGCCGCGCTTTACTTCTGGCGGCAATATTTTAACCGATGGGCCGGAAAGGCGTTTAAGATTAACCTGGTGTTTCTTGGCGCCGGGCCGGAAATAATGGAGCTTAAAGAATTTTTAAATAATAACCCTCAATTGGGCTATCAAATCGCCGGAATTTTAGCGCCGGATAATGTTTCCGAACTGGAAAATCTTTGGCAGGCAAAAAAGTTTTCGCTCATAGTTTCGGCGGAACAATTCGACCACTCTCAAAAACTGGCGTTTTTGCTCTTCCAATATTTCAAAAAGGGGGCGGTTATCAGCGGCTTGGACAAGTTTTATGAGAATATCACCGACCGCGTTCCCATATCAATCATTCGCGAGGTTTGGTTTTTGGAAAATATTTCAGAAATTGGAGGGGGGTTTTATGAAACCAGTAAAAGAATTTTTGATATTGCCGCGGGAATAATTTTAGGCCTTGCCGTTATTATAATTTTGCCTTTTGTCGCCGCCGGCATAAAAATTTTTGATCCGGGTCCGATTTTTTATCTCCAGAAACGAATCGGTAAAAACGGTAAAATTTTCACTTTGGTGAAATTCCGTTCTTTGCCCGTAAAATTAGAACTGGCAATCAACCATAAAATGCAAAAACCGGATCAAGAAGAAATCACTTCTTTCGGTAAATTCCTAAGAAAAAGCCATTGGGACGAACTGCCCCAAGTTTGGAATGTTTTAAAAAACGAAATGTCATTCATCGGGCCTCGGCCGGAAAAACCGGAATTTGTAGAACGGCTGTCGGAAGAAATTCCGTTTTATGGAATGCGCCAGCTTATAAAACCCGGCATTGCCGGCTGGGCCCAGCTTCATAACCCTAACGCCGGTCCGACTTTGAAAGAAACCCTTGAGAAACTTCAATACGATCTTTATTACGTCAAAAATCGTTCGGTGTTTTTGGATTTTTCAATCGTCTTAAAAACTCTGCGCATCTTAATCTCCGGCGCCGGGAAATAGTAAAAGAAATCTACGGATTGGTAATCGCCGTGGATAACTATGTTTGGGGGATATTTTAAATTAAAAAACGACAGAATAGGATAAATCCATATTCTGTCATTTTATAAATAATTATTTTCTAATAGTTAGTAGTTCCAATTTTTTATTTTTCAAACAAGTTCAGCAAGCAACATAAAAGTTTTTTTGGGAAACCAATTCGCCGTTAATCCTAACTCTTACCTTCCACTCGCCGATATAATCGGACGAGTCAATTTCGAGCAATCTATCGCCAAAAGACGGGCGGTAAATTTCTATCCACGGCCAGACGCGATTGCCGAGAACTTTGTATTCGGCGTATGTCTGCTGTTTACCGTTCGGTCCAATCCAGAAAAATTCCACAATATGGTTGCTCCCCTCCTCCGCGTCAAAGGTGAAATCCACGTACACTTTTTCCCTGCAATCAAACTGGTCGGTCGCTTTCCCTCCGGGTTCGGAGGCCATAATTAAAACTGGTTTATTGCCTCCGCTGTCTTTTTTACTGTCTTTGCCGAGAACATTTACCGGTAACATCAATAAAAGCATTAGCGATAAAATTATCTTTTTCATATTCCACCTCCTGGATTTTGAACGGCTAAAAACCGTTATTTTTTAAAGGCCAAGCCTGTCATCAGACAATAACAATATTTTGAGGAAATGTCAAGATTTTATATCCCCGACTCCTGCTATGCTTCAAAACAAAAACCCCGTTGTATCAACGGGGTAAAAATCTAAACAGCGTTTTTATTGAAAAATATTTTTATACATTTTTCAGCCGTCTCCTCCAATTCATCCTGCAACTCCTTTGTGCGGGGAAGAGGTATTTCAAAATTGGGCACTGGCTTTTCAGCGAATTCTTGCCAATAATCCCTTTTATATATTCCATCAGCCATCAATTCTTGGTAATATTTTGTATTTGCCGACGGATACAATATGTTAAAAAATGGATACTTAATTTTCAGATCCTGGATCATATGCGGGAGCTCGTCGCGATATTCCCTGGTTTCCATAGGCGCGCCAAGGACGAAGTAGGCGACAATTTCCATGCCGTATTCATCGCATAAATTACAAAATTCTCTTGTCGTTTCAACCTCTATCTTTTTGTTCATCCACTTGAGCACTTCCGGATTAAGGCTTTCTATCCCAACATGCAACCTGATGCATCCGGCTGATTTAAGGGCCTCTGCCGTGGCTTTATCCAAAACCGCCCTTCCTCTGCAACTCCATTGGAATTTTAGCCCTCTGTTTTTAATCTCCTCGCATACTTTCATAACTCTGTCGCGATCGATATTAAAGCAGTCGTCAAAAACATGAATAGAGTTTGCGCCGCAAGACAAAAGATACTCCATTTCATCGACAACTCTTCGGGGAGACAGAAAACGAAATTTCTTATCCTGAACATCGCAAAAAACGCATCTGAAAGGACATCCCTTGGAACTCATCATCGCAAGACGCCTCACGCTGTTTTTCTTGAATAGCGTTTTTTGCGTATCTTCCCCGCTCAACATGTAATCTTCTAATTCAAACCCTGGAAATTTTCTTTTGATGAAAGGCAAGGCATCTATATTTTTAATATAATCATCATAGATTCCTTTTTTACATCCGCTGTTGAGCCATTCATTAAAATTCCAATCGCCATCATGTCTGAATATCGCATCGGCTCCCAACCCTATTGTCTCATCGGCATAATGCGTAACATGCGGGCCTCCAACCGCCTTTATCGGGACATTAACCCGCTTAAGGATTTCGCTCATCGCAAATGTTTTTCTGGTAACCGCGCTGATTCCGAGGACATCGGGCGCGAATTCATTGATCCTTTTTATTGTGTCATCAATCGAAATGTCCCAGCTGTCGGCGTCCAATATCCGGATATCATGATTCGCCGATATGCTTGTGGCGACCGCCAATATTCCAAGCGGAATATAGCGCACGGGATTTGAAGAATAAAACGACGGCGAAGTAAAATCCTTTGTTTGCCCCTCCTTCGGGAGAGTCATCAGCATCACTTTCATATTTTCCTCCTATCAAAGATTAATTCGATTTTTAAGAACCATAATCCGCCAGAAAAGGCGGGAATACGTTTTCAAAATGTCGGTGATATTTTTAAGCCGCAGAGCCTTTGACTTGCCGCTTACCCGTTTTCTTAGAAAAAATGGAACCTCAATGGTGGTAGCGCCCGAAGCGACCAAGTACACCAGAAGTTCAACCATCAGGGAGTAGCTCCTGGTTGATGTCGGCACTTTTCTCAATTGGTCTGTCCGATAAAAATTCAAGTGGTAATATCTTATCCGGAGTCCAAAAATCAGATTTAAAAGGACTACGTTCGCTAAAGAAATTATCCGCCTTGCCAGTGGCCTAACTCCAGGATTTTTGATATAAGCAATCACTACATCCGCTTTCCCTATGGCCGGAAGAATATAATCAAACGATTCCGCGGCAATCAAACCATGGCAGGGTAGCAATCCCGCATAAGGTTTGGAAGCCAACCAAATCCCCCGCGCAAAATTATAGCCCAAATTCATGTTTCGCGTATTGCGAAGAACTTTTATTTTTGGATATTTTAACGCAAGCCCATAGGCGATTTCAGCCGTTTTATCGGTAGACCCGTCATCGAAAATCAATATCTCGTAATCAAAGTTGTGTTCTTCGAGTTTTCTTATAGACGACTCAACCGCACGCTCAATCGTGTTCTCTTCATTATAAGCCGGCATAATCAAGGATATTGCCTTAGTCTCCATGACGACCTCCTTTATCCAATTGTTAAAAATCTTTTGGCCTATATTCTCATAGAAAATAAAAAAAGTCAAGCCAAAACAACGCGCTTTCTTAAAATCTGGACCTCCCAGAAAAGCGTAAAAAAAGTTTTAAAAACACTAGCAATATTTTTTAATCGGAAGGCCTTGGTTGCCCCTCTTTCGCGGGTTTTAAGAACCATAGGCGCCTCCACGAATGTGGCGCCGGATTTCAGCATTTTTACTAAAATTTCCGTCATATAGGCAAAACCATAAGTTAAAACCGGCACTTTTTGAACCATTGATGTTTTGAAAAAACACAGGCCATTGTAATATCTCATTCTAAATCCAAAGGCCGCGTTAATAATCATCACATAAGTCGTAGATAAAAAACGCCGTGTTAAGGAGCGGACTTCCGGATTTTTTATATAAGGAATTATAATATCGGCTTTCCCCAAAACTTGTAAAATATTATCTAAAGATTCCGGGGCCGTTTCATTGTCGCCCGGGACAAAACCGACATATTCTTTAGTTGCCAATTGAAAACCCCGGGTAATATTAAAACCGAGATTCATATTTCTGGCATTATGAACCACTTTGATTTGAGAAAATTGCATCGCCAAATCATCGGCAACTTCGCCGGTCTTATCAGTTGAAGCGTCATCAAAAATTATAATTTCAAAATCAGAAATTCCATTCTTTAATAAGCTGGCGAAAACCAAATCGGCTGTCGGCGACAGTTTTTTTTCTTCGTTATAAGCCGGAATTATTATAGAAACCGATTTATCCATATAAGTTATTTTAATATTAAAATTTACAAAAATCAAACAACATTTTTAAAATAAAAAAGGGGCAACAAGTCTTGCCGCCCCTAATGATAACTCAACTCCGTATTTCAACAGAACAATGCCCGAACCGCTGGAAACGATCTGTTTTTAGCTTAACATCGCAAGGGTTGCAGTGACCGAACCAGCAACATGCCCTGAATTTATCCTCGATTTGAAAATCCGGGTCAAGTATATGTCCTATCGGCTGTCGGCCTCCGTACAAATCGGCGGTGCAACGGTAGATGTTGCCATCGGGTCCTATAAGCAATTCCGTTGTCCGGCACATTACTTCACGGCGAGTTTTTTTAGCCACCGCTTTGGGATACTTATATTGGCCGTACATTTTCCCTCCGTACTCCCCAAGGAATTCCTTGAGCCTGAAATCTATTCCTGCTCCCTGGCATAATTTTTGCGCGCTCTCTACGTCTTTTTTTTGAAGAGGATGCACCACTCCCCATATCCCAACGGAAAAATTATTTCTGAGCATTCGCAAGACTTTGCTTTTTAATTCTAAAATATCCATCTGCTCCGGATGGAAGCTTACTCTTATTGAAGCATAGGGCGATTTTCGCTTGAGGCGATTAGGGGTGATGTTTTCCAAAAAAATTTTTTCGTCTCGCAGATTTGTCAGAACATCAATATTAAGATCTTTTCGTATTCCATTTACTATTCTCGCAAAATCTTTGTGAAGAGTAGGCTCGCCACCTTGAAGAGTTAACGGTAGATCCGGTCTGGAAACAATTCTGTTCAATCCTCTAAGCCACTCCTCTCCAGTTAAATGCCTTTTCTTTAAATTCCTTGGCGACGATTCAAAATTATTGATACAGAAACTGCATTTCAGATTACAGAAAAATGTAAAAAACACACCTATATAGTTATATCTTTTAGGAATAGCTATCTCTTTCAATTAAATCACCTCCTTCCCACATATCTTCAATAGCTCCGAGAACTTTTTGGGGAGATATTTCATGCATGCATGATTTCTCTCTTTTGCATGTTGAAATTAGGCACGGCAGGCAATCATAATCGCTTTTTTCAGGTAAAACTACTACGCCGCGATCGTACATATATATCTCGCTGTGGGCCGTTGGTCCGAATAAGGCCACAACCTTTTTCTTCAAGGCCAGCGCGATGTGCAAACCGAGGCTGTCATTTGTGACAATTAAGCGGCAGGAGTTTATCCATTCAATATATTCCTTTATATCTTTTGTCCCTTGTTGCCAGGAAACAGTGTAGTCGTCAATAAAAAGCAAGTTAGATAATGTACGCCAGTAATTCTCCGGCCACGCTTTATTAGGCCATTTATCGCCTGCCTTATGATTAAATCCGATGTCAAATTTCTCTTCGGATTTTGGTTGATAACCTAAAACGTATTCCTCTCCGTCCCACTTTTGCCCAATCATTTTCATGAGCGCCTGCTGCCAGTAGACTCTGCCCATCCGTTTCTCGTCAATATTCAGACACATTGATAATATATCTTCCGCTCCGTCGTAAGCCTTGGCGACTCCTTCTCTGGAATCTAATCTGAACCCGGCGTGTTTCCAGGCGTTAATCTTCCCGGCCAAAGCGCATATCCCCGGAACCTTTTCAAAATTAATGACCATATCAAATTCTTCCGCCATCAATTGAAGAACAGAAATAAGATCAAAGATTAATATCTGTTTAATATAGGGATTTCTCTCAAGTAAAGGGGAGGCGCGCTCGTCAACAAGCCAACTAACATCGTCGCCTTTGAAAGCGTGAAGCAAAACGGTAGTGCGCAAAACATCTCCCAAACTGGACTTTCTGGAAATTTCAGCGTCAAGCGTCTCGGAGTATCCGAGTTTGATAATTAATATTTTCGCCATTCTCAATTCCTCCTTTTTATATTTTTAAAATTTTTAAACAACAAATTTCTCTATACAATATAATATAACCGCTAAATTGGCAAGCGGTTTCACATAAAAAGTAACATTATAATAATTGCGCCGCCGCCAGTTTGAATTGTTGCCACAGACCGGGATATATAAATTCTACCTCGTGTTCGCCGGCCGGCACTTTTAAAGACATAAATAAATCTTTATAGGTCCGGATTTCTGCCGGCCTGCCGTCAATATAGGCAAGCCAGGTAGGTAAATTCATTTCGCTAAATGCTAAGGTGTTTTCTCTGGCGCTTTTGACATTGATTCTAACATATTGAGCGCCGTAATCAGTTATAGAAACCCGGCCTTCCCTGTTTTTAATGCCCTGTTCATCTACCAAATAGGCCCGTTCGATAAATTCCGGATTTTCATAAATGTAAATTGGAATTTTTCTTTCGGTAGCCGTGGTCTCAAAAACTTTTTTCCAAGATATCGGAAACTCAAAAGAACTAAGAACATATTTAACATTCAAAAAGCCCAAGAGTTTTTGATTTGTTTTTGAGGTAAAAGATTTAACTTTTTCTTCTAAAGTATTAGAATCGGTAGTAACCAGCCCTGTAACTGGGAGAGGTTTTGTCCCGCCGCCTATCTCGACCTGCCCCAATATTTGGAGTAGAGCGCGCGGCACAAAGGGATCGTGCCCGCTGATTATCTCAATATTGAAATAAATACCGAGGTTGGGCGCAAAAGTTTTTAAATAATAATCATCCATATCTTTGACGGTGTAAATCTCAAACTTTTGATACATTTCACCGGCAGAAAAACTTACCACTCGGAATGGCGAGAGCGCGTTTGAATTATTTCGAATGAATTGGGCCGTATCAGGAACGGTTTCAATAAGACTCCGAGGCGAGACTCTATAATTAAAAAAAACCAAAACAAGATTAAGGGCGACGATAAATACCGCTAAAGTTTTAAACCCGGGAAAAGAAATCCTGTTTTTGTAAAAAATGAACAGCGCCGCGAAAGAAACTACGATAAACAAAAATGGAAACAGAAAACGGGGATTGGTCAAAGAAAACGTATAAAATGTGCGATGCGCCATTTCAGTAATTATATTATGATAATAATCAAGGGAAAATTTCTTTGATGAGCCATAGGCGTGATTGTCATAATATCTCAAAACAATTGCCAAAATCTTAGATTGAAAAATCACCGCGACATTAATCAGCGTCACCACAACGGCATTTAAAACCACAAAAATTTTCAAGAACTTTAAGAATTTATGAAAGCGCGGCTCTTTCTTTATCTTATCAAAATATTCCAAACCAAAGCCCGCGAGAATAGCCAAAGCAAAAACGCTTATTAAATGCCAGTGAAGCATTGCCCGGAAGCGATTTAAAACCGGAATAAAATTCAAAAGCCAGGCTAAACCCAGATACTTAATTCTCAAAATAAAAGTTAAAACAAAGAGCCAGGTAAAAAAGGAAACAAATTTATTTCTACGCCAAAAAATCATTGCCAAGATCGCCAAAAAAAGAGATAAAACAGCAATGTAGAATGGTGATTGGCTAAAAGGATTAATAAACTTGTCTGTCTGCAACGCAATAAATGGATAGAAAAACGCTAAAGGATCGCCCCAAGAAAAATGGTAATCGAGGTCATTGAAGGTTGGCGCCCCGCCGGTTCTAGTAGAATAGGGTAAGTAATTGATAACCGGAATAATCCAAAGGCTCGCCAAAATAGCCCCCAAAACCAAGGCAACAATAAATCCGGCCGCCGGAAAAGATATTTTATAATCCCCAATCTTATGCCAATTTAAGAATAACCAAAAAGCCAAGCTGGCTATTAAAATATAAGTGACAACTTGTGTTTCGCCCGCAACCAAGCCATAGGCAATGATTGGAACCGTTAAGAGAACATAAAGTTTTTTACCTTGCGTTAATTTTAATATCATTACAAACAAGAGGGGTAAAAAAACATAAACATTGCTGAAAACCGCCAAATCGCCCCAATAGAGCGTTATATGGCTTAATTCATAAGTCAAACCCGCAACTACGGAACTGGCTGTTCCAAGACCCAAATTACGCGCCAGCCAATAAGTAGCCAGTCCTGCCAGCGCAAAATTAAGATAAATTAGCCAATTATAAGCTAAAACATAATCAAAAAATTTAAAAAGGATTATTCCTAGCGGGTTTAAAAAACCGACCTGGGTCAGCCAAACGGGAAAACCGCCATAGATCTGGGGCAGCCAGAGAGAAAGCCGATTATTATGCAAAGCTTCGCCGAACGGTTTAAAAAAATTATAGCCGGTGGCATAAATAGAATAATCATGGAAAAAATCGCGGATAATATTTGAGCCGCTTAAAAATGGGAAAAAAATAAACCCCGTGACTGTAAAAAAGAATAAAAATACAGCTAATCGCCGTAAAAAAATATTATTAAAAATCTTGTTTAAAAATGACATCATTGCTACTATTATATACTAAATCAAGAAAGGTATGAAAAGTTTTGTCAAAGAAAATTTTCCTATTTTAATAATTATTTTGATCCTATTCTCTTATCTGGGGATCAAGGCACTTGATGAAAACGGCTGGGACGGCTGGGGCTTCGGCTCGGCCCAAACTCTGATGTCAAGCGAGTATTGGGCGAAAGACGGATTTGCTAAAAACTATTTTCTTTTTATTCCAAGTTCTTACAGCAAACTAATAAAATATCTTGACGAGCCGGAATTCAGAAACAGGCCGATAGATGATTTCGACGGCGCCCTAAAACGCAACCGGATTTATTACACCCATTATCCTCCGCTCTATCTTGTCCCTTACGCTTTAATGGCAAAAATTGGGATAAGGAACCGCGCCGCCTTTAGAATCTTTCCTCTTCTGATTTCCCTCTCGGCGCTTTTTCTTTTTTACTTGTTTATAAAATCAATTTCCACCCGAGCCATAGCCATAATCGCCTTTATCTATTACGGATTTTCAGTTACTTTTTTAAATTATGCCGATTCAATATCCACACAGCCTCTTACTATATTTTTTACTTTTTTAATTCTGGTATTAAGCGTTCTGGCAAGCCGTAATTTTGAAAACCCTAAAATCTATCTAAGATATAATTTAGCAATTTGGGGCGCGTATTTCGCTCTTTCTTTAAGTTCGTATGACGCGACTTTTTTTGTATTTGCCTGGCTTGTTTTATATGACGCGATACTCTTGAAAAAACTTCTTTGGCGCAAGTGGATGTTTTTCGCTTCGGCTCCGGTTTTGGGATTTGCCTTGCAACTCCTTCAAAATGCCTGGTACTTGGGATGGGCCGGCGCCATGCGCGATACTTATGTATCCTATGCAGGAAGAGCGATTGGATCTTTTAAAAATTTCGTCTTGGGATTAACTATGCCGTTTGTTTCAATGACATCTGTTAAAACGGTATTTATTTTCAAAAAAACGGCTGTTGCTTTAATAAGCGGGACCGTAATTTTGGGAACACTTTGGAAATTCAGGCAACGGATCGGCATTGATTTTAAATATTTTAAAATTATATTCATATTGGCGGTTGCCGCCGCTATTCAACCATTTTTTATAAATATAACGGGTTGGTGGCCTTATCAAGGCGTCCTAACTGCTCCTTTTTGGGGACTTTTAATCGGTGCTTCCAGCGTTTTCATAATTAACGCGTTAAAGAACAAAGAATTAAACATCCACAAGACGTTTTCTTTTTGGATTTTAATGGCGGCAGTGTTAATTTTTTGGTTAGCGCAGTTTTACGGCACTTTTGTTTACGCAAAAGATTGGCCCAACAATCGACCTGATCAGAAAATAATCGAATTTAGCAAAACAATAAAAACATTATACCCAAACAAAGAAAAAATGGCTTTCAGAATTCTTCCAAAAAGCCCGAACTGGAAATCACAATTTCCAACATTTAATTTTGAATACTATTTGGGAATGCCAAAAGTGGACTTTGCCAACACTCAAGATTTATTAGCGGATTTCTGGTGGTTTAGAAATATTTCCGAATACCCATTTTATTCATTTATAATTGCCGAAAATAAAAGTGATATCGAAAAAATCCGCCAAAAACTAATTGCAAAAAATCTAAAAAATATTTCTTCGATTACTGAAATCCAAGGCCAATATCTTTTTACCGTCAGCCCGAAATGATATTTAAAAGTCTCCTCGTAAGTTTATTTGCTTAAAAAAATATTTTTCAATTAAAAATGTTTCTGATATTATATAAATAACAGTAAAATTGAATATTTTGCCTAACCCTTATAGCCGCGATGGTCTATAAGATATGGCATAAAAACCTACCACAGGATAAAAAGCTCGTCGTCAGAGCACCTGTGGTAGGTCATATCCCGAAAGGGATATGGGTAGTCCGAAAGGATTATCACTGGCGGCGAGCTTTTTGGTTCTGCCGTCAGAAGTGAAAACCTACCACAGGTATGCCAACTAAAAATGAAGTAAGTGGTAAGCCTATTTTAGCGGCTAATTTGCCGTTCGTTATTTTAATTATAATTCTTTTTGGTTATCTCACGGTAAGAGCTCTGCCAGAAAATCATATTGATTTAGATTCGGCACAAGCTCTTTTAGCGGCAAGATATTGGGCGCGAGATGGATTTACAAAACATTATTTCCTTCAATTGCCATCCGGCTACGGGAAAATAGTCCGTTATTTTGATGAACCGGAGTTGCAACAACACGCCGGTGGCACTATAACCGGCAGCTTGATCGGAAATAAAATATACTATACGCGCTATCCAAGTTTCTATATCATACCGACAGCTCTTATAATGAAATTGGGAATAAAAAGTTTATTTTTATTGAGACTGTTGCCAATAGTTGTTTCTATTTTAAGTTTAATTTTCTTATATATATTTATCAAATTAATAACTAATAAAGTAATAGCGTTTATCGCCGCGCTGTATTTCGGCATATCGCCCATTTTTATAACATCGGCTGATTCGCTTTATTATTATCCTTTTGAAGATATGTGGCGGTTTTTAATCTTAATGCTTAGCATCTTAGCTATTAAAAAATTTAAATATCATTCCAAACCTGATTTAAGAGAGACGAAAATTATATGGTATTTGCTATTTATTTGGATAGCGTATTTTCTGATGGCTTTAACATCTTTTGATTCAACCTTTTTTATTTTTATATGGCTTAGCGGCTTATCGTTATATTATTTTTACAATTTAAATAATTTATCAAAATCACATAAAATAAAATTATTTTTATTTTTTATAGCATTATGGTCTTCAGCTCCAATTTTTGCATTTGCCATTCAACAAATTCAAAATGCGGCGTATCTTGGATGGCACAATGTTTGGCCTAATATTTATGGAGCATTTGTTGCAGCTGGTAATAATTCAAAATTAGATTTTTATTTCCGTAGCGAAAGTTTAATCAGACCTTTTTTCTCTATGATAGGTTTACTGAATTTTTATACATTAATCGCGCCGTTAGGCATTGCAAAATTAAAGCAAGGATTTATCGCATCGAGCATTCCAACTGCCGCAATCTTGCCCATCTTTATCTTTTTAGCAATGTTCTCTATTATCAAACTTAAAAAAATAACAGCGGTTGCAATGCCAAAAAAGAGCATTTTAACGCTTCTCACTGTAGCTCCTTTAGTTCAAACATTCATATTGCCATTTACCGGTTTCAGAGATTATATGGGCCGCTTAACCGCTCCTTTTATTGGTATTATTATCGGCATTATGGTTTGGATGCTGTTTTTGGCATTTACTAAAAACAATTCTTTAACTGTATTGAATAAAATGCTTTTTTTAATTCTTGCAATTTTTATAACAATGTTGTTCGCAATCCAAGTTATTCTTAACATTGAACCGCGTCTGTATTCCGCCTATGCCCCATTGCCGGATAATGAGATTACTTTTAGCAAATCAATGCAAAATATTGTAGCCGGAGAAAAAGCAGTTTTTATGATTAATACTGCGGACACTCAAGTCTCAACGAAGGAACTCGAAAAGAGATACTCATCACTAATAAGCCCTAGGAATTATTTTATTAGTCACTATATGATTTGGGAGTATTATTTTGATATGCCTCTTTTGAACTTCACAAGAACATCTTATTTGATTAAAGACTTACTGTTTTTAGAGAAGCGAACCGATTATCCATTTACTGCTATTGTTACTTCTGATAATTTAGTTTTAATTACAGAGGTTTACAAAAATTTGAAAATAAAACAATTTTCATTGTCAAAGATGGAAAAAATGAATAATAGGTATTTTTTTACCGTCGGCCCGAAATAATGCTTTCAAAAGCTGCCTTATCTTGTCCCCATAAATTAGGATATTTAAATATTACTTCATGCTCCCCTTTCGGGACGAAAACGGACTTGAATAAATAATTAGCGGTGTATATTTGAACTTTCTGATTGTCTATATATGCTTCCCATGTCGGCAGATTGGCATCGGAGTATACTAACCATTGTCCTTGGCCAGTTTTGGTTTTGATTTTAACAAATTCTGGTTTAAATTTTAAAATATCTAATACCGAACTATTGATTTCGTAAATCAATAGTTCGGTGGGACAATCTTTATTGCATTCAATAATTGTTAGATCATGAAAATCTTTGACTTTCAACAGTTCTTCAAAAGCGTTTTTCGGTTCAACAAATTTAATGTTTTTGGCAAAATAAATCCTAGACATGACTTGGGGGTTTTCGTATATATAAACCGGAATGTTTTTTTCGGTGGCGGTTGTTTGATACGCAAGTTTAAAATTAGGAAGTTTGAAGGAACTGAAAACATATTTGATATTGAGCATTGAGAGGAGATTTTGGTTTTGAGGAGAGGAGAAGCGGGAGATTTTTTGATCCAGAGAAAGTTTTGTTGAACGGAGCCACGGTTCGGCGGAAATAGTTGATGGCCGTTCAAAGCCAATCTCATCAAAAATATTGGCTATCCTGGCCGACAAAAACGGTTCAACTCCTCCAAAAGTGTCCATGCCAAAATAAACACCGATGTTTGATTCAAGCGTTTTAAGTTTATAATCGGTCCAATCTTTAACATCAAAAACTTCGAAGGCCTGGTATGACTCCGGCGGATAAAATCTGAAAAATCTGTATTGCCCATCCGGATAATGGTTTTTTATAAAACTAACCGTATCGGGATAATTTATTATCTTTGATTGGGGAATAAAACTATAATATCCTTGCCATGCCAGAACTAAATTAAAAAATGTGAATACAAGCGCCGCTTTTTTAAAATTATTAAAATTAATTTTGTCCTTTTGATATAAAATAAAAATTAATATAGCAGTTACAACACTCAAAAAAGAAACCAAGAAATGATAATCTGTAAGGCTAAAAGCGTTTAAAAATTTATCAAATTCGCTTACAATAACGCCATGATAGTGCTCTAAAGGAAACCGTCTTGTTGTTTGATAGACTTTCGTATCAAAAAACTGAAAAATTCCGCTTAAAATTTTATCGCGGAAAAAACTAATATAAAAAATAGCCGCGACAAAGATTATATTTAGCCAAGCAAAAATTTTCAGCGCTCCGGCAAATTTATTAAAATACCGCGACTCTTTGATTTTGTCTAAATTATCAATACCATAACCGGCAAGCAAGGCCAGGGCGAAAGAACCAATGAAGGACCAATGAAAAACGCCTCGGAAACGATTAAATCCCGACAGAAAATGAAGTAGCCAGAAAATTCCCGTCCATTTAATCCGCACTAAAAGCGAAAAGGCGGCAACGCCAGTCCAAAAGGCAACTATTTTATTTTTCTTTACCAAAAACGCCGCCGCGATCGCTAAGAGAAAACTTAAGGCGCCGATATAATAATTGGGTACGATACCTAAACTTTCCCAGCCGGTAAATTGAGGCAACTGAATATAGGGATAAAAAAATCTCAAGGGATCGGCAATCCTCATAAAGTCATACGCCAAATCCGCGAAGCTTAAGGCGACGTTGCGAGTCGTGAATTGCAAATAATTTAAAACCGGCAAGAGCCAGAAGCTTGCCAGAATTGTTCCGACAATGCCAATGCTAAAATATCCCCAAAACGGTTTTAGATTTTTTGATCGCCAAAATAAAAACAAAGCCCAAAAAAAGCCTATTACGAAAGTATAAAAAACTATTTGCGTTTCAGCGGCCGCCAAGCCATAAGCGGTAATTAAGATTCCCCACAGCCACCACCAATTTCTATTTTTTGATAATTCTAAAATTGCCAAAAAAAACAAAGGAATAAACGGATAAACATTGCTAAAAATAAGCGTTGGTCCCCAATATAAATTATTTTGGCTCAAAATATAAGCCAGACCGGCAACCAAAGAGGCAATTTTTGACAGAGACAGTCTCCGAGCCAACCAGTACATCGCGAGCCCGCCAAAAACAAAATTTAAAAATGTCAGCCAATTATAAACAGCGAAACCGCTAAAGAATTTATAAAAAATAAAAACCAAAGGACTAAAAAGTCCAGTTTGCGTCAAATAAACAGGAAACCCGCCTAAATAATCCGGCCACCATAATTGAATTAAATTTTGCCTTAAACTGCCGCCGAAATCTGTTAAAAATTTATATTGAGCCAGATCCAATCCAAAAAAATCGTTAATCATTCTGCCCTCAAATAAAATTGGCCAAAAAACCAATAAAATACTAAAAATAAATAAAAAAAGAAAAAATAAATTTTTTAACGCTTTGTTCATGCTAAAATAATTTAAAATTTTTACTATCACGATTTTATTTCTTTTTGGCTCAATATAAACATTTCATTAGTTGGAACTTTTATCGGTATTTTAAAAAATGGAATCAGGCCGAGTAATTTTTCTATTCGTCTGTTCGGTTTAAAAATCAAGCGAAAAGCGCGATCCAATGCTTCATTTAAATGATAATGGCACCAATAAGAAGACTGCTTCACTACTTTAAAATTCTCTCTCTCTAATAATAGAGATAAGTTTTTGGCAGAAAAATAAAAAATATGTTCCGGCGGCTTTAAATCAAATAGCCTCACGAATCCCTTAGTGTTAATAGTGGTGATAGCGAGATAGCCCCCCGGTTTTAATAATTTATTTACCTTGCGAATGGCGGCTATGGGATCGGCCAGATGTTCCATCACTCCTATCATTGTAATAATGTCAAAATTATTTTCAGGCAACTCAGTCTGCATTATAGAACCAACGGACACATTTAAATTTAGTTTATTAACCGCGTAACTAGCCGCTTCGGCGCTGAATTCCAATCCCTTTGTTTCCCAACCTAATTTTCTGGACTCATCTAATAAAAAACCGTGAGCGCATCCAATATCAAGCATTTTAGGCGAATTATCTTTGAATTTAGGAAATTCAGACAGTATATAGCGGGCATTAATACGAAGAATCTCCTCATCTTCAATATAGTTGCTATAACCAAAAATATTATCCTGGCTTTCAAAATATGATTTGGAATAAAAATCACTTAAAACTTTTTCATCTATGTTTGGAGTCCATAATAAATCACAGCCGGAACATTTCAATATTTCAAACCCGTTCTTTTTATCAAATTTAATCGGATTTTTTTTATAGCAAATAGGACAAGATTCTATGCTTACGTTTTTAGTTATCAATTCTTCCATGAGAGTTCATATTTTTAAAATATGCTTTAATGAGTATTTAAACTGCCCCCACAAATTGGGATATTTGAATATTACCTTATGTTCCCCTTTTGGAACAAAAATGGATTTGAATAAATAATTGGCGGTATAAATAGGGGTTTTCTGATTGTCTATATACGCTTCCCAAGTCGGCAGGTTGGCATCGCTGTATATGAGCCAGCCGCCATTGTCCGAAGTTTCTACTTTTACCAATTCGGGTTTCATCTCTTCAATTTTGAATTTAGAATTTTGAATTTTTAATTTAGATTCTGGGCATTGTTTCTGGCATTCAATAATAGTTTTCTCATGAAAATCTTTGACTTTCAACAGTTCTTCAAAAGCATTTTTCGGCTCAACAAATTCAACATCTTTGGCGAAATAGATTCTCGGCATCGCTTGAGGATTTTCGTAAACATAGACCGGAATGTTTTTTTCGGGGGCGGTTGTTTTATACGCAAATTTAAAATTAGGGAGTTTGAAGGAGCTGAATATGTATTTGATATTGAGCATTGAGAGGAGATTTTGGTTTTGAGGAGAGGAGAAGCGGGAGATTTTTTGATCCAGAGTTAAATCATTTGATTTTATCCAAACCTGATCGGTATAGGTTGATGGAATTTCATAACCTATTTCATTAAGTGCTTTAGAAATTCTGTAAGACCTAAAATTTTCTCCGCCGCCGAAACCGTCAATCCAATACGGATTAATCTGAAGCCCGAGGGTCATCATGTCGTAATCGTCAGGATTTTTGAGGTCATAAAATCCGAATTCCTGATACATTTCCGGAGGATAGAACCTAAAAACTCTGAATTTCTCGAAACCGACTTGGCTTTGAATAAACTGAATGATTTTTGGCGGAACAGTAATCAATTCCTTTGGCGCAAAATGGAAATATCCCTGCCAAATTAAAACCAGATTCAAAATCGCGATGCCAACCGCTAAAAATTTAAATTTTTCAAAATTTATATAATTTCGCGAATACAAAATAAAAATTAAAATGCCGATTAAAATAAAACTGAAGGAAACTAAAAATTGATAGTTTAAAAATGAAAATGTCGCGGCGCTTTTATCAAAAACCTGCGTTATAATTCCGTGATAATAATCAATAGGATATTTTTTTGCGGCCGAATAAAAATTGCTGTCAAAATATCTAAAAGCGACGTTTAAAATATTTCCGCGAAAAAATTTAACCACCAAATTGACCACGACAGCGATTAAAATATTTAAAGCCGCAAACCAGCTGATAACCTTAATAAACACATTAAACCGGCGGTAATTTCTGATTTCTTTTATATAATCCAATCCGTAAGCGCCTAATACCGAAAGAGAAAAAAACGCCAAGCTATACCAATGAAACGGCGCCCGAAATCGGTTGAATAACGGCAGATATTGGATCCATTGAAATACCGGAAAAAACCAAAGGCGCATTGAAAACGCAAAAACAAACAACGCCGCCCAAAAAGCGATAAATTTATTTTTACGCCAAAAGAATAAGGCGATTATTGCCAAAAATAAAGGGACGATGCCGACGTATAGGCCAGTTACGCCGCTTAAAATAGTAAAGCCGCTAAAACCTGGCAATTGGGCAAAAGGATAAAAAAATCTTAAAATATCGCCGATTTTTAAATAATCATAAAAAACCGGAGAGCTTATCGCTTGTCCTCTCAAAGTAAACGGCAAATATTTTACAACGGGCAAGAGCCATACGCTTGATAAAATTACGCCGATAAAAGAAATAAAAATATATCCGCGAAGCGCTTTTTCAAAAAATTTAGGCCAGTCCAAAAACAGCGCCCATGCCAACCCGGCAATAAAAGTGTAAAAAACTATATTTGTGAATCCAGCTACGAGACCAAAAACCGCCGTTAAAACGCCTAATATCAAATATCTTGGCTTGCCTCTTGATAATTTTAAAATAGAACCAAAAAACAGGGGGATAAACGCGTAAAGGTTTGAAAAAATCGGAATTGACCCATGCTCTATATTATTAAAAGACAACATCCAGGTAAAACCGGCGATAACGGAAGCGGCCGATGATAAGCCAAGATTTTTTACAAACCAATACATTGCCAGGCCTCCGAGTAAAAAATTTAAAAAGATCAGCCAATTATAGGCTAGGATATAATTTAAAAATTTAAAAAGTAAAACGCCTAAGAGATTAAAAAACCCAACCTGCGTCAGATAAACAGGAAAACCCGCCATATAATTCGACCACCAAAGCTGTAAATGGCCTTGCTTCAGGCTATCGCCAAAATCCTTATAAAAATTATAGCCGGTTTGTCCCACCGCGTAATTCGTTACATAACTGTCATTAAAAATCTTTTGACCGCTCAAAACCGGCCAAAAAACAAGCGCCAACCCCACAAAAAACAATAAAACTACCAGCATTTTCCCGCTTAATTTAGAGAAATTCATATTTGCCATTATACTACATTTAAGACATAATATAAAATATGTTTTTTAGGGAACGCGTTTCAAATTGGTTCGGCAAAATTTCAGGATTTCTCGGAATTGATCTGGCTTATGTTTTAAAAGGCGGTTCTTTCCTTACTCTCGGCAATTTTGCCGCGGTTTTTTCCAATTTTATTTTAGCTTTCTTTTTTGCCCGGCTTCTGCCAAAAGAAGTTTACGGCACCTACGGTTATATTTTGGCCTGGATATCGGTTATTGGCGTCTTTGCTCTTCCCGGAATGGACAAGGCCGTAATTCAATCAGTCAGTAACGGTTTTGAAAGTTCATTAGTTTTGGGCCTTAAGAAAAAAATCCAATACGGCTCTCTGGGAACATTGGCGGCGTTAATCTTGGGCGCTTATTACTTTTACAATGGAAACCAAATTTTGGCTTGGGCGTTTTTTGTCGGCGCTATTTTCATTCCTTTTGTTAATAGTTTTCAACTCTACAACGCCTTTCTTCTTGGAAAAAAAGAATTCAAAACACAAACTATTTATTTGATACTAAGCCAACTGTTCATCTCTCTGACTTTAATTACGGCGATATTTTTAACTCAAAACATCGTTTATCTGGTCGGGATTTATTTGCTCGCGAATTTAATTCCGAGTTTAATATTTTTTTTCAGAACCCGCCTTATCTCCAAATTAACGGGCCCCGAAGACCCGGGAATAATAAGCTTTGCCAAACATTTGAGTTTAATAAATGTCGTTTCCACTATTTCGGGATATCTTGACCAGTTTTTGGCTTTTCATTTTCTGGGACCGGCCAATCTGGCAACCTATACTTTTGCCATCGCTCCGCCGGAACAAATCAAAGGTTTATTTCAAAGTGTACCCGATCTGGCTTTGCCAAAATTTTCGCAGAGGAGTGAGGAAGAACTAAAAAAAACAATAAAACGCAAAAGCGTCATATTATTCGTTTTTGCCGCTTTAGTAGTTTTAACTTATGTTTTGCTTGCTCCCTGGTTTTATAAAATATTTTTTCCCAGATATTTGGATTCGGTTTTCCTCTCGCAGATTTTTGCCCTTTCAATGTTAAACACGCCTGCAACTTTTATAATTCCGGCTTTAACAGCACATAAAAAAATCAAAAAGTTATATTGGTTTAACATCATCTCCCCTATTTTTCAGATATCGGCAATGACAATTTTAACCCCTCTCTATGGTCTTATGGGTCTAATTTTAGCGCGAGTTGTTGCCAGAACTTTCACGACCGTTGTTTCTCTTGTCATTTATTATAAAACATGATTGCGGCGCGCCAGATCATAATAAAACATAGCGTTATTATAATTTTAATTTTTATAATCGGCGCCTATCTTGTCATTAAGGCTCTACCCGAAAATAGCTGGGACGGGTGGCGAGTCGGTTCGGCGCAGGCACTGCTTTCCGATAAACATTGGATTAAAAATGGTTTTTTAAAAAATTATTTATTATTTCTTCCTCAAGGATACAGTAAAGTAATTCGCTATTTTGATGACCAGGAACTGCGCCAGCATACCCACGGCGTTGCTACCGGCGGCTTTATAGGCAAGCGACTTTACTATACCCATTATCCTTCCGGTTATCTTTTGCCCACTGCCTTATTGATGAAAATCGGTATAGAAACGCGTTTTTGGTTTCGATTTTTGGAGATTTTATTTTCTTTAGGGGCTTTGGCAATTCTTTACTGGATTTTTACAATGATTTCTAATCGGTTGGTCGCGATTTTCGGTGTTCTTTATTATGCACTTTCTGTTTTATTTTTGGATTACGCCGATACTCTTGCTAACCAGCCGATTGATGAACTTCTGCGCTTTGCGATTATTGCTTTAAGTATTTTCGCTATAAAAAATCAAAAAAAATATTTCAATTATTTAATCTGGATTTTATATTTTATTCTGTCTTTGTTTTCTTATGATTCAACTTTTTTCATCTTCGCTTGGCTTGTCGGTTTGGATTTAATAATTGCCAGAAAAGTTTATCCTGAGCAGAGTCGAAGGATCGAATGGAAAAAATGGGCATTCTGGGCCTCGGCGCCGATTTTGGCTTTTACTGTCCAATTATTTCAAAACACTCTTTATCTTGGTTGGCACAACATGTTGCTTGATCTTTATGGAACATTCAAGGTTCAACTGGTCGGCTCAAGAAATGGCTTTTTTATTTCGCATTTAAAAAGATTAACAGACCCGTTTGATTGGTTTTTTGGAGTTAAGTGGTACTTGGGAATTTTAATATCCATATTGGGAATTACAGCTGTCAAATTTATAAAAAAGCATTTGCCGGACGAAATACCGGATCTAAGATTTTTATACTTGGGCTTTGCGGCCGCGTTTTTTCATTTTTTGTTTTTTCCTTCTTTATTTTTTTACCAAGCCAGAATTATCTCCATATTCGGCGGACTCTTGATTGGAATCTTAACGGTGAATTTATTTAAAGCAATTCACCAAAAGAATTTTGGATATATCGCAGTGTTTGGAATTTTCATTCTGGTGTTGGGCCTCTGGTTCATCCAAGGAAAAAGAACTTACGCCTATTTAAAAAATTGGCCAAATAATATTTGGCCGGCAGAAAGCATTGGTTTTGACAAAAAAATAAAAAACTTGGTTTCTGGAGATAAAATTATATTCCAGATGTTGGGAACAAATCGTGAAGTTTCCGGACCCGATCGCTATCCTGCGGCCACCTCGGAAGACGAATATTACATTGGCAGTCCGATTTTAGGATTTACCAGTACGGCTGATTTAATCCGAGATTTTAATTATCTAAAAAAACGTTCGGAATTTCCTTTTAACGCGATCATTATTGCAGATCAAGAACCTATGATAGAAGAAATAAAAATAAAATTAAAAACCAAAGAACTAGTTTCAAAAATAGATAATAAATTTATTATATTTATTCACGAATAAATTTGTTGTACCACTTTAAAGTTTCTTGAACTTGTTTTCCCAAGCTGAAAAAATTTTTTACTCTCTCGCGTCCATTATTGCCAAAACGCGTTGCTTTTTCCGGATTTTTTAATAAATCAATAATTTTATCGGCCAATTCTTTCTCATTATAGGGATTCGCAATATATCCGGTTTCATTGTTTATCACTATTTCCGGCGTTCCACCAAAACATGTGCCAACAACCGGTTTAGCAGAGGCCATTGCTTCAAGATTAACCGTTGGAAAAGGATCAAGATAAAGGGACGGAACAACAATGACTTTGGCTTCGGAAAAAATCTTCTTCATCTCTTCCCTGCCCTGCCACGGCAAAACTTTTATATTTTTATTGCCGACGGCATCAAACTCTTCATCGCCGACAATTATCAGACTGGAATCGGGAATTTCCGAATTAATGACATTGAAAATCCTGGCTAAAGTACCGACTCCTTTTGTTTCGTCTACACGCCCAGCAAAAAGAATATTATTCTCATACGATTCAACGGCTATCCATTCTTGGATATTAATGCCATTGTGCATCACTTCGATATTATAAATTCCGTTCGTTTCAATAGCATCTTTTAGCGCGTTGCTAACTGCAAAAATTTTATCAGCTTTTTTTAAAGCGCGCTTTATAAAAAATTTTTGAAATGGGTTATAGCCGAGCCTATCCTTTTTGAAATTATCAAGCCAGCTGATCTTATAATCATATTTCGGTTTCAATTCACAAATTTTTCTTTTCGGAAACAATTTGCCGTTAAAAACGGTTTGAGCATCATGTAAGGTCAGAAAAACGGCTTTAGAGAATTGCTTAGCCAAACCAATAATCCCATAAGAAAATCTATTATGTAAAGTGTGAATGTGAACAATATCGGCCTGGTATTCGGCCAAAACAATTTTAGCCTCCGATAGAATATTTCGATTTTTAAGATTTTTAAAATTTCGGAATTTACCGAAAGAACGAGTGTAGATTCTCCTTATTTTTATTCCTTCAATTTCGATTTCTCTGACCAAACTCTTATCGTTAGTGGCGGTTAAAACCAAAATTTCACTGCCTTTGACTTTAAGACCTTTAGCCAAGCCAAAAGCAATATTGGCGGCGCCGCCGCTATTTTCCGACAAAAACTCGTCTAAAATAAATAGTATCCTCATGGCTTTTGCGCGATTATTAACCAGCCAATAGCGTGTTTTTGATTAGCGTGGCTTTTATCAAAAAAATCAAACAAAATCGCTAGCATACCGCCTAGTAAAATAAACGGTTGAAAAATCCAGCGTAAAAATCGAATTTTTTGGAGCCGAAACAAATCAATGGTGTAGCGGATTCTTATTTGCATATTAGCCGACCAAAAACCGCCGCGTCTTTCAATTAAAATAATTTTAAAACCCGCGTGACTAAAAATTTCTTCTAATCCATATTTTGTAAATCGAAAATAATCATACGGCTCTTCATGAAGCTCATTTAATTGCGGAACAGTAACCAAGCAATAACCTCCTGGTTTTAGTACGCGATAAAATTCTTCCGCGGCTTTTTGGGGATTTTTCACATGCTCTAAAACTTGAGTTGAAATTAAGGAATCAAAGCCTCCCGATTCAGTCGGAATGTTTTCAACTGAACCTACAATGTCGGCTCCATGCGAAGAATCAGTATCAAGAGTTACATATTTATTAAACTTAAAAAAAAATTTATATCTTTCGCCGGCCCCGCTTCCTGCATCCAAGACAATACCCTTAATATAGTGGGCATATTTTTTTACTTGTTTTTTAAGCAAATAACGCTCTGGCTGAAAAATACTCATCTTTTTTTGGCTATTACAAATGAATTAGCATAAATAATTTTTGAAGGGATTATTTTGTCAAAAAATTTCGCTACATGCTCAATAACCGCAATAAGCCGACTAGACCTGTGCTTATAGGGATTAAACCAAGAAAAATGGATCATTTCGTAAAGCACCATAAAAACCCCGCCGTAAATCCCGGAATCAATAATTTCAAAACCGGCCGACTTAAAAATTTCTTCAAGCCCTTCGCGGGAAAAACGAAAATTATCTTTGGGATCGGCGTGAAAAGGAAATATAAAAGGAGCTGTAATAATCGCGTTGCCTCCTATTTTTAAGACTTTTTTAATTTCTCCCGCCACCGTGAATGGATTGTCAACGTGTTCAAAAACTTGCGTCGAAATAACCGTATCAAACGACTCCGGCGGAAAAACCAGATTTGCCACATCGCAAATCGTGCTAATATTTTTATTTTTTTTCACGTCGCAAGAAACATAATCATCGGCGCTTTCCTTGATAATTTCTTTGTATTTCGCCATGCCGGCGCCTAAATCTAAAACCCGCCCCCGGATATGAGGCAAAACATGAAAAATTACGTCTTTAGTGGTGCTTAACATAGAAAGAATAAATTTTAATATATTCGGCTGTTATTTTTATCCGGTCAAAATTTTTTACCCATTCGCGACTGTTATTTTTTAAGCTCGTTTTGAGCGCGTCATCAGAAAGAACTTTTCTTATGGCATCGGCAGTTTTTTGCGGATCGTTCTGCGAGACCAATAAACCATTATAATTTTCACTTACGGCGGAAGTAGCGCCGCTTTTATAAGTTGCCACAACCGGCAATTCCGAAGCCGCAGCTTCAAGATAAACGATGCCAAAACCTTCAAAGTGACGACCTTCCTCAACCGGCGTTAAAATAAACAACTCCGCATTTCTATAAAACCCTAAAAGCCGTCTATCGTCAACATCCGAGCTTATAAAAAACACTCTCTTCTCAAGACCATTTTCTTTTATTATTTCTTTAAGTTTTCTTACGTAATCGGAATTTTTACCTTGTCCAATAATGACATAGTTTAGATTTTCTATCTTTTTGGCGACAATAATAAAAGCCCGAATTGAATTATGATACCCTTTTCTGTGTTTAAGCGCCCCGACGCTTAAGATATATGGTTTGAATCGCAGGATTTCTTCGGATACGTCGGAATTACCGCTCCAAAAATCCAAATCAAAACCGGGGAAAATTATTTTAATATCCGCATTCGGCATTATTTCAAGAACCTTTTCTTTGGTGTAATCACTTATAGCGATAAGTTGTGCTTCATCGCAAGTCCATTTCATTAGGAATCGGCGCCAGGAATAAACCCCCACCCCAAAAATTTTGGTGTGGGGGTAAAACGGCGCGACAGAATAAGTGCCTAAAGCGGTAATAATAATTGGTTTTTTAAGGCCAAAAGAAATTAGGCGCGCGTAAAATCCGTTTGGCCAAATGTCAACTGCGTGAATGATGTCCGAATTTTTAAAGATTTTACGAATTTTAAAAATATTAATTATCGGATTTTTGAGTAGATCTAAATTGGTTAAAACCTGAATTTTCTGACCTATGTCTTTCAAATTAGAAACCAAATCAAAACCAAATCGGCCTCCCCCGTCTTTTGTATTTAAATTAAAAGTTAAAAAACAAATTTTCATGGTTTGTAAATAAACTCAATAGTATTTTTCCCAGCCGGAACTTTTATGGCCTGATAAGTATAATTAGCCCTATATATAGGCGCCTTTTCATCATTCATTTTAGCATGCCAATTTTTATCAAAAGATTCGCTAAAAATAAGCCAGCCGCCGGTTTGGCTTTCGGTATTGAGTCGTAAATATCCATTTTTGTATTCATAGTCAATAATTTTTCCACCAGAATTATTCCCGCAATCATTACCGCATTCTATAAACGAAATGTCTTTATAGTTTATATCTGATATTAAAATTTGGTCCAAGGCTTTTAATTCGTCCGACTTGATTGGTTTTACCGATTTGGCAAAATAAAATCTCGGCAAAACATTTTTGTCTTCATAAACATAAACCGGAACATTAAAACGCGTTGTCTTAATTTCAAGAACTTTTTTAAAATTTTTTTCATCCAAAGCATAGGCCGAAATAATATATTTCACGTTCATCATTCTAAGCAAATTTGCGCGGCTTTCAAAAACTTTTATTTTTTCTTCTGGTTTAAGCCTGGCTTCAGCGATTTTATTTCCCAGCGTAGCGCGCTCGCTTAAAAGTTCCGCCAAAATTCTTGATACCCGCCGAGGCATTGAAACATCGTAACCGTCTATGGAGTCAAGGCCGTAAACCAAATTAAGATTTGGCGGCAACATCATTTTTAAAAATTCATTTTCATCTGCCAAAATCGCGCCGGAATAAGCAGAGATAACAAGCTGATAAGCGGAAAGATTGGGCATTAAGCTATAAATTCTAAAATTACCTGTTTGTTTTTTCAAGAAATTAACAACTTCGGTTTCCGCGAAAAAATCGCGGTTCAAGCCCGATGACACCATCGGGCTTGTTGCCGCCCAAATGAAACCACTCAAAAGAAAAACATAAAAAAGCGAAGTTTTGTTGAATTTTTTTATAAAAAATAACACTAAAAACGCCATTACTATTAGAAGCAGTGGAATTAAAAATTCTTTGTTTAAAAAACTAAAAGTATAAAAATTATTAAAAATAAGATTTTCTATTGAACGGTGATAATGCTCAATTGGCAAGCCGATGGTTTTGGAATAATAATATTTGTCAAAAAAATCCTGTGCCAATCCGATAAATATCTTCTTAAACAAACCGAGAACATTAATCATGATAATAAGAAATAAAAATCCTAAGAAGATTCGCTTAATCCATCGAAATATTTTAAATTCTTTAAAATTTTCTTTATTTTCCAAAATCCAGTTAAATCCGTAGCCGCTTAAAACCGCGAGCGCGAAATTACCAAGCATTATAAAACGCGCCGGACCCCTTAAGCCGCTCCAAACCGGAAACTGGTGGAAAATCCAGGCGAATGGCGAATATTTTATTGAAAATAAAAGGGCAAAAACCAGCAACAATGACCAAAAGATAACACCTTTGTCTTTTTTAAGATAAATAACAGCGAAAATGGCAAAAATTAGCGGCAAAATGCCAACATGCAAAAGAGATTCACAATTGACGCCGAAACCAAAATTAGGCAAGAGATAACGGACAAAATCCGCAGCACCCAAGGCGCATTCTTGGGAATCCTGAAAACTTAATGCGACGCCCCTTTGGGTTAATTTGCCTAATTGGTATTCTGGAAGCAATTGAAACGCCGAAAGTACAAAACCCATAAAGCAAATTACCAAAAAAGCCGCTAAGAATTTCCATTGCAGAGATTCTCTGCCGAAGACGGATTCGCCTCTGGCGGAAAAAATCAAAAATATGGAAAACAAAAAACCGCCGAAAATTCCTATAAGAGCGAACTGGGGATGGGAAGTTATTAGTCCCAGACCAAGAACAACCCCTCCAAGCGCCGGCCAAAGCCAATTTTGGGTATTTCTAAATTTAAGCAAAAAATAAATAACAGCGGGAAAAATAAAAAGAGAGGCGGCTGTAACAATATTAACCATCCAGCTTAAATTATAGGCGCTGAAAATATAAACCGAAGCAACCAAAACCGAAACATATTTATCAAATCCGAGTTTTCGGCTCGCTAGATAGGAAAAAATGGTGGTCAAAATAAAATAGAAAAAAATTAGAACATTATAAAAACTGACAAAATCCAAAAAACCAAAATTAAAAAATCTGTAATAAATCCAATTCCCAGCAAAACCGGCGGGCGTTGTGGCTATATTAAATCCGTTTAATATTCCAGAGGCCAAAAAACTTTGTTGATTTAAGAAATAATGAGAATAAGGATAAAAAACCAAAAGTAAATCAAACCCGGGAAAAAGTTTTTTTAAAAATAAAATTGGGAAAAAAATAATAAAAATAAGGATATACAATAAAAACAATGGATAGCTATTCTTTAAAATTCTCATAATTTTTTAGCAATAATAAAAAAATTATCTCTTAAATTTATTGGAATGCTAAACCTCACCAATTGCGTTTTGGCAAAAAATTCAGCAAGCTGTCGCCAAATAAAAAAATTCTGCCACCGAGCCAGAGTTTTGAATATATACTGCAATGTGAATTTTTTACCTATTTTACTTATATGGACGACTTCAAAACCACTATTTCTTAGTAACACCGATAAACTTCTGTAATTGAAATAAAATAGATGCTCTGGCGGAACCAATAAATGCCATCGTTTTCCGAAAATTCTCGCGACAAAACTTGCTGAATCAGGCGTATTAATGGCCACAAGACCCCCCACTTCAAGAATATTGTAGATTAATTTCAAGTGAGAAACAGGATCAGGCAAATGCTCAATTACGTCCCAAAGCGTCACAACGCTAAAACTAGACGTATCGAAATCAACAGATTCAAGAGTGCCGGTCATCACGTCAAGCCCTTTCTGTCGAGCAACCTTAGCCGCATAATCAGAAATTTCAATACCGCTTGCTTTCCAGCCTCTTGCTGTAGCCAGCTGGACAAAAAATCCAGTAGCAGCACCGACATCAAGCAATTTACCTTTGCGAGGCATAAATTGCTCGATTTTTCCGAGATAAACTTCAAATGTTTTGAACATCGCTGATTTATCTTCTTCGTAGTTTACATAGCCGAACCCATGCTTTGCGCCGCTAAAATAATCTGACGAATATAAATTAGCCGACTCTTTTGGTAACGGCCAGACAAAAATCAAATGGCAATTTTTGCACCTGTATAGGTTAAAATCGTTCTTATTTGCGAAGAAATCAAATAACCTTTCACCGCAAGCGATACAGGTGGTATCTATTTTTTTAAGATGATTTTCCATGGCGCAATAATGCCTTCGCTAATAATATGATGTGATAATTTTGATTCTCCGCCCCGTCTGGCTTCAAAAATAATCGGAATTTCCTTAATACTGGCGCCGGTTTTAATAAGAAAATATTTAAGACCCATGATAAAAGCGTAGCCGGAAAGATCAATTTTATCCAAATCAACTTCCCTTAAATAATCAGCGCTAATGCAATTAAAACCGCCGGTCCAGTCGTGAACCCGCCTCCCCAATAGAATCCGGACGTAAAAATTACCTGTGACGCTCAAAATCTTCCGCCATAATTCCCACTTGGCGATGCCGCCGCCTTTGATGTAACGCGAGCCAATAATCAAGCCGTAATTTTCCGACTCGGCAATCATTTGCGGCAAATACTTTGGACTATGGGAAAAATCCGCGTCCATCATAAAAATATTTTTAATCTCAGCATCAGCCAGTAATTTCTTAAAACCCTCAATATAAGCCCCCCCTAAACCGTTTTTCTCCGGCCTTTTTAAAAGTGAAAGATTGGAATATTTCACTTTCAGTTTTTCAACTAAATTTGCGGTGCCATCGGGCGAATTATCGTCGACAATTAAGATACCGATCTCCGGCAGCAACGAAAAAATTTCTTCAACCAACGAGCTAATGTTTTCCCTTTCATTGTAAGTCGGGAGTATTATAACTTCTTTCATTTTTATTTTATGAATTCTAAAATTTTGTGAACCCGATTATGCCACGTATATTGTTTTACATCGGCAAGCACTTGCTGGCTTAAGTGATAACCGAACATTTGACTTGATTTAATCATTTTAATCGCTTTCGCCAAATCACCGGCATCGCCGGGACGAAAAAATAGTGCGTTTTTGTCGTTTAATATCTCTTTCAAAGCCGGAAGATCGGACGCGATAATCGGCCGGCCGGAAGCCATATACTCAAAAAGTTTTAACGGAGAGGTATAAAAGGCATAATGAGGAAAATTCGGGAATGGGATAACAAGCGCGTCCATTGCTTTCATATATCTGACAACCTTTGAATATGGCTGATAATTTATAAAAATACATTGAGGTAGAACATTGAACCGGTTTGCCAGGTCTTTATATTCCTTGATCTCGGACTCTTCGCCGCCGATGAAAGCCATTTTGGTTTCTTTATCGAGGAGCGGCAGAGCTTCAATCATTGTCTTTATCCCCTTTTCCATTTCGAGCGTTTTAAATTTGCCGACATAGCCGACTATAAAATCGCTTAAAGCAAAACCAAACTCAATTTTTAATTCATCTTTTGTTTGGACAACGGCGTTAAAAACGCTCAAATCCACCGCGTCTGAGGCAACTATGATTTTTTCGGCGGCGGTTCCATTTTTTACCAGAAGGTCCCTTAACCCTTTCGTTATGGCAACAATTCTATATGCCTTGCGCCACATTCTCCTGTATAAATAAGCGTTTTTTGGAAAACTGTGAATTTCATAAACAAACTTTTTTTTGGAAAAACTCAAAAACCACGCGACAAACTGGTCGCGGGAATAAATGATATCAAATTCTTGTTTTATTAGGGCAATAATGGCAAAAATTGCGAATGTCAGCGACTCAATTAAATTAGCAAATCTACCAAAAATTTTTTCAAAGCGGATTAAATCAATAACGAAAATTTTTTCTATTTTAAAAATCGGCCGGATATTATAGTAATCAAATGGTGATTCTTTTATCGAATTAAAACGCTTTGGCGCCAAAAGTTTAACGGCAACTCCGATATTAGAAAATGCTTCGCACATCTTCATAACCTGAAAGCCATGGGCTTTTTCCGTCGGTATTCGCGAATTTGTTATGTAGGTGATTCTCATTTTATTTCTTTAAAATAAAAAAGTGGTGGAGGGGATTCTCAAAGACGATATAGTCATTTTTGACGGCGAATCCTGAATTTTTTATATCATTCCTAATTCGTCTTGGCGGATAATCCCTCTTGCCTATTTCCCAGTAGTGCTCGCCTTTAAATAGATGCTTTATCGGATAAGGTAATTTAAAAATAAATCTCAATTCGGGTAAAAACGGGATTTTAAGAAGAAATTTTATTGCCGGCCCAAAATGCGGCAAAGAAATAACCGCTCCAATTTTGGCGGCTTTTTTTATTTCAGAAAGCGCCTGACCAAAATCCTCGTAGGGCAAATGCTCCAGCACTTGGGCGCAGAGTACCGCATCAAATTCATTATCAGAAAAAGGCATTTTTAAAACTGAAGCGACAACATCGGTATTTAATGACTCATCAATATCTAGAGTAATGGTTTTTATACCGACTAATTTTAAATATTCGGAAACCAATCCACTGCCTTTGCCGATAATTAAAACGCTTTTAGGGTTAAAATCTAAAACTTCTCTTACTTGATGCCAATAACTCATCCAACGCTTTGAATCGTTATATTCTTTAGAAAAATAATAGTTCATAGTTTTATTTCTTTCACGATGCGCGAAATTAGATTATAGAGATTATGATTTCTCGTCACAATATCTCCAAGCTCCCGCCGGAGATCTTCATTTTGATAAAGTTTTTTATCCAAAATATTTTTAAATTTATTTTTTAAATCTTCAATGTCGCCAATTCCAAAAATGAGATCTTGGGCGATAGATTTTGGGAAAACCGTTAAAAAAGCGCTGTTTGAGGTCAGTGGGATAACGCCTGAGGCCATAGCTTCCAATACCACTTTATCAAGCCCCCCGAAAGGGACAGCGTTAATCAAAATTTCAGATTTTCCAAAATATTCGGGCATTTTGTCATAAAAAACGGGGCCGGAAAATTCTACCGCTTCGCTTATTTTTAAATCACTCGCCAGTTTTTTTAAAGATTCCAAGTATCCCCTGTGGTAATCTTGAATTATACCGCCAATGATTTTTAATCTTAAATTATAGCCGGATTTTATCAAATCGGAAACCGCCTTAATAATCAAATCGTGGCCTTTTGATGGTGTAATCCTACCAACCGATAAAATTGTAATAAGTCCGCTATTCTTCAATCTAAAATCTCCGATCTTAAATTTTTCAACATCAATTCCGTGACCGGTAACAACTCGTTTTGGCGTATTGATTCTCATTGCCGCCTCATGGGCCGTAAAAATTTTCTTGCAAAGCATTACGGCAAACTTCAACTGCCAATGAACCGAAACGCCCGTATACCACATATGAATAGGTTTTCTGAAAATAAAAGCAACGGGAGCCGCTAGAATAACGTATTTCGGTATCATATGGACCAAAATGGCGTCGGTTTCCCCGATGATTTTAAAAAGGCCCGCGTAAAAACCGATTATTTTTCTTAAAAATCCGGCGCCTTTTTCTTTGCCAATACTAACTACCCCTACATTCGATTTTATCGGTTCTGATCTTTTTTCAAGCGCTAAAATATAAACCTTCTCCATTTTTTCGGCAAGTTTATCCCACCAGTCGATAAACACTCCGAGATTGGAGTCATTAATATCGTATTTTTGAGTGATAATTAATAACTTCATGCAATTTTTTTTCTCAAGAAACCATAAAATTTAATGAAACCAAAAACCACAAAAATAAAAATCAAACCATTAACCGGCGCCTTGGTTCTGCCGCCGCCGATTACCGTTGGCCCGGTGATTAAAGCGAAATAAAATATCACGGTAGCGATAAAGATAATTTCCGCCCTAATTGTCTTGTAATTTTTACTAAAAAGCAGATAAACAAGCGCTGTCAAAAACGAAAGAAAAATGGCGGCCCAGATAATTTTACTGCCCCAATAAATCAAAAAGCCGGTAAAATCCATATCGGCAAAAGTTTTAAATATTGATTTGAGATCTAATCTTAAAAATAATTCCAAGGGGATGTAAGGAGTTTTGGCTGGAACCCCTAAAATATCAATAAACAATAATTTGTAACCGTTCGCTATGAAAAATGACATCATTGACTTGGCATAAATATTGGCATAAGCGAGCTTATGCTGCTTTATGCCGCTTAGCGCGGAATTAAATAAAATATCAGATCCTTCTGAGGTGAACATTTTATTAGGGGCAAGAAGAGATGGGATCATATTTTGAACATCAGATAAGGGCCCAGCTTCGCCCAAATACCTTAATACGGCGCCATAGTGATCAACAAAAAAAATATAACCTTGCAGGCCGGTTATTTGCCAGCTGTTTACGACTATTTTATTGCGAATAAGCCAGGGGCTTAAAACAATAAAAAAGATGGCAATAAAAATAAAAACCTTCTTCAGAACTGGACGCAAACCAAGGCCAGATTCCTTGTACAAAATAAAGAGAACGACGAGAGGCCAAAAATAAAACATTATCGGTCTAATTAAAGTCGCCAAAGCTAACAAGACGCTTGAGCCATAAAGATAAATATTATTGCCGGCTTTTAAATACCTAATAAACAAATAAATTACTAACAATAAAATCGGAGTAAAAACACCTTCGGTTAAAATGGAAACCCCCAAAAACAAACCCATTGGTTCCAAGGCGGTCAAAATACCCGCGCCAAAGGCAATGTTTTCGCTAAAAACTTCCTTTGCCATTAAATAAATTAACGGAGCGGAAAAGGCGGAAATTATGGCGCCGAAAAATATCGCCGGGACAAAAGAATGAAAAATTAAATAGATCAAAGCTAAAAACAAAGGATATCCAGGAGTTCTGAAATTTGTCGGCGGATAGGGAGATGCATCGGCAAAAGAAAGCGTTCCGTGCTCAACTAAATTTTGAGCCAAAAGCATGTATCCTGGAGAATCGCCGCCCTGATAAAAATCAAAACCAAATCTTGTTAGAATAAAACCGGCAACTAAAAGTTCTAAGGCCAGCATTAAAATATAAAGACACAAAAATCTTTTTTTCCGAATCGTCATTACTGGGTATTTTTAGTTATATTTTTTAATTCAAAATCCATCATTATGTTTACAAGCTCGGCAAATTTTGTTTTCGGACTCCATTTTAAAATTTTCCGCGCTTTAGCGATATCGCCCAAAAGAAGATTCACTTCATTTGGCCGATAATATCGCTCGTCAATTTCAATATACTTTTTATAGTTTTTAATTCCGGCGCGTTTAAAGGCGGCTTCAACAAATTCTTTTACTGTATGGGTTTCGCCCGTGGCTATTACAAAATCATCGGGTTTTTCTTGCTGCAGCATAAGCCACATCGCTTCAACATACTCCGGCGCGTAACCCCAATCGCGTTTAGCGCTTAAATTTCCAAGATATAATTTGTTCTGAAGTCCCGCTTTTATTCTTGCGATACTTTGGACAATTTTTTTAGTCACAAAATTTTCTCCGCGGCGCGGCGACTCATGATTAAATAAAATTCCGCAGGAAATAAAAAGTCCGTAAGCGTCGCGATATCGGCCGGCGGTTTCGTGAGCGAACACTTTGGCAATGCCATAAGGGCTTTGGGCATTAAAAGGCGTTGATTCATTTTGAGGAGTTTCTTTAACGTCGCCGAACATTTCCGAAGAAGAAGCTTGGTAAAACTTGGCGGCCGGAACATACCGTCTCATTGCTTCAAGCATTCTTAAGGTTCCGAGACCGGTTACGTCAGACGTGTACTCGGGAATATCAAAACTAACCCGGACATGCGATTGGGCCCCCAAATTATAAATTTCATCCGGACTTGTTTTTGCCAAAATACTGTTGATAGAACCGGAATCCGATAAATCTCCATAATGCAAAAATAATCTTTCGTCTTTATGCGGATAATCCAGGAGGTGTTTAATTCTCTCGATATTGAAAGTGCTTGAACGACGGATTAAGCCGTGCACGATATAATTTTTTTTTAATAAAAACTCCGCCAAATACGAACCGTCCTGGCCGGTTATTCCCGTAATTAAGGCGGTTTTGATATGTTTTTTCATGAAAATATTATAACAGACAGCGAGGGAAAAGTAAAAATTTATTTTTACTTTGACCGAGCGAACCTGTCATATCGAGCAATGGGGTTATGGGTATCGAGCCTTTTTGCCGGATATTCAAAAGGGATTTTTCGCGCCGCAACAGTAATAAAAGAAAACGTATTTTTTAAGATTGGATTAAATAATTTGTTTAAAAACTCGTTTTCCGGCAAAAAAATATTTGACTCGATAATTTTAAAACCGGCGCGTTCAATGGTAAATTCAGCCGTCCTTATAGTAAACGCATTTATGTGTTGGAGCGCTTCATATCCCAAAAATCCCAAAATAAGCCTGTTTAATTTAATATACAGCCAGTTTGAGGGAATGGTGGGCACGCGAATAAAAATAAGACCGTCCGGTTTTAACGCATCGTGAAATCGCCTTAGCAGTAAATGCGGCGCGATGACATGCTCTAAAACATTAGAACACCAAATTGCGTCAAAAGATTCACTTGTCTCGCGCCATTCATCATCAAAATTATATTCGCTGACATCAAGCCCGATCGCTCTTGAAAACTTTACCGATTCCGGTAAAACTTCAATGCCTTTTGAACCGGGCCCGAAGTGGATTAAAAATTCTCCCCAAGCCGACCCAACATCCAAAACTTTTTTGTTATCAAGGCGGTATTTAACAAGCGGTAGGGACAGTTTCATCGGCATAAATTTAAAATATTTTTCCCAAATTTTTTCAGTCGCGGAAAAAATAGATGGAGAATTTTTGAATACTCTCTCTTTTAATTTTAAATTTTCTTTGGCAAAAAGTTTTTTATATAAATCTACGGGACTCATATATTTTAATTATTCCTGCCATAAATAAAATTATTAATGGCGCGATTGCGGGGATAAAATAACGCAACTGGCTTTGGGCGTCAAGAAAAAATATATAAAAACCGATATTCAATAAAACCCAGAACCCTAAAACAACAGCTGTATGCTTTTCTTGTTTAAAAAATCGCCGGAATCCTAAAATCAAAACCAGAATTAGAACCGGCAAAATCCATAGGAGCACCGGTAAATTCAACCAGAGTTTTTCAAAAAATATCGCGACATTGCTAAAAGAAAGCCAGCCGCCTAAAATTTTTGTTTCAAAGCCATGGCCCGAGAGTTCTTTGATACGATAACCATAGGTTAAGGGCGAATCAAAAAAATAAAAATTATAAACCCACTGTGGCAGATAAACCAAAAAAGCAGTCGCGCCAAAACCGATTGATTCCCGATATTTTTTAAGCCAGATAAAAACTAAAAAAATCAGCGGCAAATATAAAATACCGGCTACCCTTGTAAGCGCGGCGGCGCCGAGCAGGGCGCCGATTACTGCCGCTGAAAGAAAGTTAATTTTATTATCATTAAATTTTTTAATAAATAAATAAAAACCCGAATAAAGCAAAACTGCCGACAAGTAATCGGCGCCTATGTTTATCCACATTTGATAGTGAAAAGCCGGAATCCAGCGCGGAAAATGGGCTAATTTTAGAATTACCAAAAGTATATAGGGATAAAAAGTAAAAAAAGCCGCGGTTATAAGCGCTAAAACTTTTTTCTTGAAAATTTCGCAAGCCGTTAAGACAACTAAAATAATCGCCAAGCTGAAAAACAAAAATGCCTGAATTATAAAAACAATTTTAGCTATATCTTCCGGCCCCGCGGCGCCAATAAAACGAATGATTGGCGCCAGAAAAAGCGGATAACCAAGATTGGCGGCATTGGGAATCGGAGAAAACTTAGCAAATGATTGGGCCATCTCAAAGAAGTGAATCTCATCCGGAAAGTAAGAACCGCCGAAATTAGGCCGGAACCCTCCCGGTTGCATATCGGTAAAAGGAATATTATTCATCATCAAAACTACCAGGAAAACTCGCAGTAAAATTAATCCTATTATAGCCCGAATAAAAGTTTTTTTGCTCAGATCAAACATTTTTAAATTGTATTTTTATCAGTCTGCAACAGTTCTTTCATCCGATAAAAACTCGGCGGCAAAGCACCTAGGATTCGTTGAAGTTTTTTCTCACATTGATTTACGCCCCAGTATTGAATTATTCTTGGTAATAATGGCAGAGGTAAACGGCGCTCAGTCGGGTCAATTTCCCGCGGATGAAGATAAAAGAAGATAGATTTTCTGTTTTTGTTTTCCTGTCTGGTCCAGCGGATGACGGCATATGAGGGAAAAAAACGCAAGTAGAATCCTCCGGAAAATCCAATTTTTTTTCCCATAATTTTAGTCACGGGAACCGGCACTTCAAGAATGGCGCTCAATTTATTTTCTAAACGCGGATGGTGAATGTATGCGGGAAAATCGGGGATACCGTAAAGAAAAGTCTGGCCGGGATAGACGGAGGAAGAGTAGCGCAGACCCAAGTTTTCCAGAGTTTGATAAAACCATAATAACGTGTCTTTTTTTACAGACCAAGACGGCGCGCGAAATCCTAAGACTTTTTCTCCTATTAAATCCTCAAGTATGTCGACGGATTTTTTGGCGTCGTTGTAAAACTCATCAGGAGTCATTTCGTAGATAAGTTTGTGCTGATAGCCGTGGGAAGCAATTTCATGTCCGGCGTTATGAAGTTTTTTTACGAGTTGCGGATTATTTTCGGCAACGGTACCCACTATAAAGCAGGTTGCTTTGATTTGATGCCGATCGCAAATTTCAATGATTTTGTCAACATTTATGCCTAGACGACTTGGCATTGTTTCATATATACGGAAGTCAATCCTCTCATAATTGGCGTGATACCATTCTTCAATATCAAATGTAAGAATATTACCTGGTTTAGTTGTTTCTTCTGACATATTTCCAATACTTTGGATTAAGGGCAAGGAACGCTTGGCAGATTATTGTTGCTACCGTACCGCGTAAATCAGTCAAGCACCATTCTTCGGCGAGCTGCGGCAAGCCATCCAGAAATTTACTCAACGATTCGCGTTTCTCGCGCGGCTGACTTAGATAACGCAATATATCTCCGGGGACAAGCCAACGGCAACGCACTCCGATCCGATAAGTACTGATCGGTTGCAGGTCATCACTTATGGTAGCACGAGCGTAGAGAAGAGGAAAATTAACGCCGGATCTTATCGCTAATTCAAGACTCCCCCAAAAGCGCGGATTGATTTCCAACAATTTGATTTGACCGTCGCGCGGATCCTCTTTCCATTCCACCATCGCCACCCCTTGCCAGTTGAGCGCCTGCAGAAGCCGAATACTGCGCTCTACCAGTTCAGGCGCCCACACGCTTATTCTATCAGTACTGGGGCCCCCAGAAGGGGGGTATTGCTGTAGACGCTCATGTGCAAATGATGCGATACACCTTTTTTTATTATCAAATAATAGACTTACTCCCATGGCCCGCCCTTGGCTTGGAATACGTTCTTGAATCATAAGGGGGCCAAAAGTTTTCCAGTGGCTCTCCAGCTTTTTTCCATTAAGCTTTTCTCCGTAAATAATACCGGCGGATCCGGCGCCGGTTAGTGGTTTGATGACGTAATCCTCCATCTTAAGTCTGTTTTGCAAGCTTTCAAATTCCGAAAACGTCCGGGTCATAAATGTCTTTGGGCGGGGAATGTCTAACTGTTCGGCAAATTGCAAAGTCGAAGCTTTGTTCAGCGCAGTGTTTAATGATTGTAACGGCGGCACAAGAAAAGAGGCAAGCTGTTGAAGTTCACTTTTATGCTCGGTAACCCAGAGAATTGTTGCGTCTTCCATGGGAAAAAGAACTGGCTTATGATTCTGGTCATAAGTTTTTAACAGAGAGACTAACGATTTACCAAAAGCCGTCGGATTTTCTTGCGCAGTCGGCGCAAGAACGCGTCTTCTTGCATAAGATGACCAAAAACTTGTCGTTGCTAGAGAATCGCCCATAACGCTAACATGGAAGTCAGACTTTCCCAAAGCACGCACCGCCGCAAGACTTTTGCGCCACAGGCCATCAGTTACAATCGCATACAAATGAGACGTCCCTTTAATAGTATCGCATGCTTTATCGGCGATACGAAGCAATTCTTCATCACCCCGGCCACTTCCATACATACAAAGTTGATACGTATCCCGCAAGGGAAACACCTCGAGGAATCTCCTTACTTTTTCTTTGCCAAAACAGTTTGGCGTAGCAAAATAGCCCGTAAGTAAGCCGTCTTTGATTTCAGGCTGGGTAGTAATGACATAATTAAAACCATTACGTTTGGCCCACGGGCCGATCCATTGTTCCAGTGCGGCGCTCACGATGACAAGCGTATCCCCAAGATTTTTGTGCCGCGTGATTTTGGAGAGCATTTCAGGACGTACAATTTTTTCAAGTCGTCCCGAGGAGTATTCTTGTGTTATTTCTAAAAATTTCTTATTGCTCATTCCATTAAAAAAATGTGAAAAGAGTTTTTGTTTTGGGATTTCGCTGGAAAAGATTCCTATTATGTAAAGGAGGATAAACGGACTAAATTTTATTATGGCAAAGAGAAAACTAATGTAGCCGAAGTGGCTAATTACCAAGTCATTAAAACTGTCACGTTTTGTAATCGTTCTATCAAAATCAAATACGGCAATAGTTTTCATTTGTATTTTGGCTAAAATTGATCATGTTAATTGAAAAACCTGTACCGGAATAAGGTCAAGATACTTATAATACCGTCCTTGAATCTGAGTTTTTTACCTTGCTTTTTAGTCCTCGGAAAATACCAGGTTGGTACTTGAATAATTTTTTCTTTTCTTTTTAGTAGTTTTGCGGTAATTTCCTCGCAGATTTGAAAACGATTACTTTGTAAATCTAATAACTGCCACAAATCGCGGGTCATAACTTTATACCCGTTGTTAACGTCTTTCACATTCCCACCGTAAAACAATTTAGTTATAAAACTCACTAATTTGCCGCCCCACCAATAAATACTCGCTGGTTTTTTAATCGTTCTAAAACCAAACACAGCCCTTGTTTCGCCATTTACTATTGGTTTAACGAGTTCATAATAATCCTGCGGGTCTGTTTCCAAATCGGCGTCCTGAATGATAATAATATCTCCGCTGGCTATTTTAAGGCCGGATTTAATTGCTGCGCCTTTTCCGGAATTTTTATCATGCTTAGTTAGTTTAATACGGCCTTCGTTTCCCATATTATTTAAAATATCTAAAGAGCCGTCGGTTGAGCCATCGTCAACGGCAATAATTTCTTTATCTATATTCACCGCTTCAACCCGCTTTATTGCTTCTTCAACGGTTTTGGCCTCATTATAAACGGGGATAATGACCGATAATTTCATGATTTTATGGCTTTTACAAAATAACCTATCGGGCAGGGTTGTTTCAATTTTAATTTTTTGGGAATTAATCTATCAAGAATAATGGCCGCGGAATAAAATATAAATTTAACCGGCCAAAACAATAAAAACGGGCTGATCAAATAGGTTGCGGCCGAAAAACGCTCGCCTATGGGAATAATTGAAAATTCTTTAAAACCCGATTCTTTCAATAATTTCTCAAATCCTCCGCTGGTAAAACGCCAATAATCGGCTGGTTCTTTCGCTTCGTTGAAAATAAATGGACTTGTTAAAAATAATCTGCCGCCGAATTTTAAAATGCGGTTAATTTCTTGCAGTGTTTTTCTGGGATCTTCCAAAATATAAATCACACTGAAAAAAAAAGCCGCGTCGGCAAAATTATCGGAAAAAGGCAATGGTTTGTTCAGATCGGCTATAATATCCGGCCCGGCCTTTTCATTCATATCAACTCTTATAAATTTTTCCGGCTTTATATTCCAAAATCGCCCATAACTGGGATTTTTGCCGCCGCCTAAATCTATAATCACGCCGCCGACATTTTTAACGTGTTTTGAAATTTCCCAATTAAAAAGAGTTCGGGCAATTGTTTTCCCGCGATAGGTTTCTTGGAATAAATTTAATAAGTAATTCATGCTTAAAATCTATTTAGGTTTCCATGCCACAAACAAATGATTCAAGCACCATTGGGTTAAGAAATATTTTTTAGTAATATTGCGAAATCCCGCCAAAGAAAGCCTTTTTACAACTTCCGAATCCAATAGATAATATTCTTCTTCCGCGCCCATCCCTCTTTCTGTATCTATATCATAATTAGTTCCAAATAATTTGTCATGCCAACGAACCACTTTATGCACCAATATTTCAGCCAATGGGTTGCCCATAGTCACAATAATATTCCCGCCCGGCCTAAGACATCGAAACGCTTCTTTAAGTTCAATGTCTCTTAAAGAACGCGGAACGTGAGCAAGGTTCGCTATAAAAGTTATTGAATTAAAAGAATCATTTTCAAATGGAAACCGGCTTATGTCTAAAACTATGTTTTCGTCCGATAAACCCTCATACGGGTATACATCGATTCCCTTTCCGCGCCCGCCGCAATATTCGACGATAAACCGATTATATCTCCCACAGCCAACATCAAGACAATATCCTGTTACCTCCCGCGCGACATAGTCAAATCGCTCGGACGCAAGCGACGTTAAACTCCATTTATCATCATAGTGAAGGGTAATGGCGCGAAGCGGAAAAAATACAAAATCTTTGAATTTTTGTGCAACCGTACGCATTTTAATTATTATAAGCTTTTAAAAAATATTTATAAACTTTAGATAAGCCTATCGTGGAAAAAATAAATAAAGGCGCGTTGATTGCCAGTTTATAACGAGAAATATCTCTTAGATTCCCGGCCAAGGCAAGAAAATAAAGTATCCATAAAATTAAAAACCAAAATAATAAATTTAGGCGATAATTTTTAAATCCCTCAACGGCTCCCACGATCGCAAAAAGCATGACAGCTGGCCAGAAAAAAGAAAATAGAATTAAAATTTTAGTGCTAATAGCCGAATTTTCAACTAATTTGGATAAATCACTAAAATCTTTTTTAAAGAAATACTTGCTTATTTTAGATTGAACACCGGAGTCTCCGATTTTTAAATCAAAAAATATATTACCATAGGAATTTTTAAATAAAAACGAAGGCAGATTGCTTAAATGCATCACAATATACGAACTAAAGTTTGTTTTTATTTCCTCTAAGGCTACATCTGCTAAAATTTTAGCGTTTTCAGTCTTTTTTGCTTCTTCGTAATTTTTAGTGCCGAGTAAGATTCTGCCCATTTCATTTATATTCTCATTCTGCTTCATTTTTCCAAGATACTTCTCCAGCATCGCATAATTTTCAATATAAAGATTTACATCGGAAATTGAAGAAATTTTCCAAGTGTTAAGAACTATTTTATTGCGAATCAGCCATGGGCTTAAAACTAAAACAAAAACTAAAAGCGACAAGGCAGAATATTTAAACGCTGATTTGGTTGATGTTTTTAATTCCAGAAGAAAAATTAAAAATAAAAAAACAGAGATAAAAAATAAAGCGATTGGCCGGATTAAGGCGGTAACTCCTAATAAAAAAGAAGCGCAATAAAGATAAAAATGTTTATTAAGTTTTAAATAGCGGCAAAAAAGATAAGCGCTTAAAAGAAACATGGGCATAAAAATCTGCTCGGCCACTAAAAACCCGGATTGAAAAAGAGCCCATGGCTCAATAGCAAATAAAACAGCGCTCGCCAGGGCAATTTTTTCGGAAAATATCTCTTTGGCGATTAAATAGACAAGAGGCGCCGAAAGAGCAAAAATCGCCGCTCCGATAAAAATCGCCGGTTTGAACGAGCTAAAAATCAAATAAATAATGGCAAGCCAAAAAGGATAAATCGGGGTTCTGAAATTTGTTGGATAGAATGGCGACTCGCTATCTAAAGAAAAAGTTTGGCGGCTAATTAAATTTTTTACGATATTCTGAAATTCGTTCGCATCGTTTCTTGAAAATATACCTAAATCGTTCTTTTGGCTTAAAACAAAAATCATTGCCAGCTCTAAAATCAGCATCAGCAAAAAAAGAAAAATTTCTTTTTTATGGATTTTGTAAAACTGATTCATAAACTTCATCTATAAGTTTAGCGATTATTGGCCAATTTTTTTGCTTTATGTCTTCTAAATTCTGCGCCCTTATTTTTGAAAAAAGTTCGTTATCACTAAGTATTTTTAATACGGCTTGAGAAATTTCTAAAGAGTTGCCCTGATTAACGATAAAGCCATTAATGCCGTCTTTGATAAAATCAGGATTACCGCCAACTTTTGTCGCTACAACTGGAAGACCGGCCGCCATGGCTTCCATAATAGATGTGGGCATGCCTTCGCGGTCATTGGAGGTGCTAATTGACGCTAAGACAAAAATATCGGCGGTTTTCAAGTATTCTATCACTTTATCATGTTCTTGCCGGCCCAGAAAATAAATCCCGGAAATGTCGCTTGCTTGTTTTTCCAGATTTTTTCCCTCCGGCCCTTCTCCTATTATAATCAAACTTGCCGAACCGATTTTTTCCTTAATTCGCTTAAAGGCTTCAATCAGATAAGTAAAGCCTTTATTTATTCTTAAAACACCAACCGAAACTATTATTGGTTGCGAATATTTATCCCGCAATTTTACTATCCCATTTTTATCAGCATTGCCAAATTCACTTAGATAAATACCGCTGGTTATTATTTCAATTTTTCTTTCCTGAATGCCGATGCTTTTTAAATCTTCAGCGATCTCATTGCTGACACAGATTATTTTGCCGATATTTTTAAAATATTCCGCGTTTTTTGGCTTTAACAGCCGCTTATTTAAACCGGCATGAACAGTCATCACCGCGGGAATGCTTAATTTTTTAGAAAGTTTTCCGCTAAAAAACGCTTCAATAAAATCGCCGTGAAGATGAATAATATCATAGGGATTTTTTTGGTGGCGTTTTTTTATTTGCCTAAAAGCCCAAAAATTAAACCAGAAACGCCTGATTTTGCTATAAATTGGTAAGAATTGAAAAGGTGCCTTGCGGATATTTGGTAACAGATTTTCATCACCAAAACCGATAAAGACATCAACTTGGTGCCCAAGTTTAATTTGTTCTTTGGAAAGGATTAAACCGTGGCGTTCCATACCTCCTACATGCGGCGGAAAATATTCAATTATTCTTGCAATCTTCATTTTTTTAATTCTAAGAATAAATCTGCGAACTTCTTAATGCCATCTTTCCATTCGTAATTTTGACTTACCCATTTTCTGCCAGCCTTGCCAAATTTTTCGCGCAAATCTTTATTTTCCATTAATTCTTTAATTTTTCCGGCAAGCGCCGTGGGATTATGAGGCTCCACTAAAAAGCCATTTTCTCCGTCTTTAATCAAATCCGGAATACCGCCGACTCGCGTCGCCACCACTGCTTTCTCCATAGCCAGCGCTTCCATAATAGAACGGCCAAAACCCTCATGCCACGAAGGGTAAACAAAAATATCAATCTGCGCCAAAGCTGCCGGCACCTCGCTGTACGGCACAAATCCCCGCCATTCCATTTTATCGCTTATATTTAAATTCTCAGCCAATTTTTTTAATTTCATCTCCAGCGGCCCGGTTCCAAAAATTAAACAATTAAACTTTAAATTCTGTGATTTTAAAATCGCGATTGCCTCAAACAGATCTTCCAGTCCCTTACCTTTAATCAACCTCCCGATATATCCTAAAGTTATCCCCACCCTATCCCCACTTTTATAGGTGTCGGACACCCATAAATTAGGATTAAATAAATTTAAATCAACGCGGAGAGAAACTAGACGGATTTTTTCTGCGGGGATTTCCTGTTCCCGAACTTGATTGAATATAGCATGGCTTATAACTCGCGCGCGCGCCGCTCTTTTCATTTCAAAACAACCGATTTTTTTTAGAAGCTGGCTTTTTAAATTTTCTCTTTTTTCGATTTTTCTGAAAATTTCGCCCTGAATTTCTATAACAGTCGGTATGCCCGTTAAAAATTTCAAAATTGTGGCGGCTACGCCGCCGCCGGCAATTTCCGAAGCGTCAAAAACATCAACGCCATATCTTAAATTTAAATAAAATCCTAAAACGACAGCAAATAAAATAAAACCGGGGTAACCCAATCGCGGCAAAAGATAAATTTGGATATTATTTTCTCTGCCAAAATGAAATAGTAAATCCGGCGATTCAACAATCACAAAAAGTTTATTAAAATATCCGGACAAAGACCGCCAGGTTTTCAAATCCTGTTCATTGGAAAAAATATCTTTAGGATATTTATGTTTTCCGATGAAACAAATATTCATAATTATTTTCTTTCAAATAAATAATAAACATTAACGCCTAAAGGCAAGCGTTTTTGAAACGGTTTCCATAGCCAATCGGAAAATTCCCAGACCGGGAGGGTTAAAAATTGCAGTTTTTTAGGCGCCCAAAAAACATTGCCGAAACTTGCCGATTCAACAAGGTAAAAATCTTTTATAAAAAGTTTTCTGATGTACCCCGGCCTTAGCGCTGCTCTTTTTATCCTGGCAACACTCCTCATACAGTTTAAATCGTTGTAAATATTGGGAAAAACCACTATCGCTTTGCTGCCATGGCGGGTTATTTCTTTAACTTTATTAAATAAATCATCCGGATTGATATATTCCCAAACTCCAATTGTTATCACTAAATCGGCCGGTTCGGCCATCTTAAAATTTTGAATATCCGATAGAATTATCTCTGCCTGGTTAAAATCTATAAGTTTCTCACGGCAAATTTTTAGCATTTCGGAAGAAACATCAACCGCATAAATTTTCTTGGCGCTTTTGGCGGCTTGGGTATATTCGCCGGTGCCGCAACCCAGATCAACAACAATTTTGTTATGGCTGAAATTGCCGATGATTTTTTTCAAGAACGGCTGCCACAAACCTAATACATATTTTTCAATAATTGAATTTTCACCCCGCTTGTCATACGCTTCGGCATTCGTATATTTTAAATTGTTATCTTGATAAACCATATTTTAATTTAAACGCCGCTTTCCAAACCGGTTTAAAGGTTAAATTAATGAAAAATGCAAAAAACTTTTTAAAAACACCGGCGCGTGAATACCAACCCATTAATTCTGAAAAATTGCCGACTTTTCCCAGATTTTTTTCAATAAATTCTTTTAAATTTTTAAAATCTTCGTCAATCATCGTATTGGGATGAAGCGCAACGGTTATTGCGCCAAACAGTCCTTTTCTCGGCCGCCATAAAATTTGCGGAAGCCAAATGAGACCCCATTTTTTAAACGGATATAAGGCAATCCCATCGCTTATATAATTGAAACCGTTCATTTTTAAAGCTTTAATTGTATTTTTATCAAAAGAATGGCGCGGCGCGACAAAAATTTCCGGTTTTTCAAGCTTAGATGAGATAATGTCTTTCCCGTCCCGAATCATCTCTCCCTGTACATCAAAACTTAAACCGCCGAATTCGCCCGAATTGTGAATTTTTAATATTCCCCCGCCGGCTTCGGGCAGGTGCTGCCAGCCATGCTGACCTATTACCCAGCCGTTCTGCCTTAATTCATTTATAATCCCCCAAAAATTAGGACTGATCGGATACTCTAATAATTTAGGGTCATTATTATCCGGGATCACGGCCAAAAGCGGTTTTATATTATGCTTTTTTAAAATAGAAACGAGAAAATTAAAATTTTTCCAATCCATATTAGGGGCGACATCATCTATTCTAAAAAAATATTTTGTCATTTATTCCAATAAACTCCTATATAATTTAACCCATTTCGGCAAAATTATTTTCCAGCTGAAATTTTCTTCAATTTTTTTCCTGGCCGCTTCGCCGATGTTTTTTCTAAAATCAAAATCATTCATTAATTTTAATAAAGTATTTTGGTAATCCTGATGATTTACGGTTATAAATCCGTCCCTTCCGGAATTAATTATTTCATCAACGGCGCCGACTTTATTGGTTACCACCGGCAAGCCCGAAGCCATCGCCTCCATAATCGCAATCGGCATATTATCTTCATAGGAAAAATAAGCGAAGATATCGGAATCAGAAAAATATTTTTGCGGCAAGTCAAAACCAAACCATTGGACATTAACTTTTTTAGGTTTATCCAAAGCGTTTACTGATTTTTTAACATCTTCCAAAAGCGGTCCAAAACCAACGATGCGCCAATTTATTTTTTTATCAAAATCATCGGCTAAATTAAAAATTACCCGGGCCAATTCAATCAATCCTTTGGCTTTATCCGGAAACCAAAATTTGGTAACGGTTAAGATATTAAAAAAATCCCGCGATGCCAAATCAACTTTACTGAATTTTCCCAAGTTAACCGCATTGGGGATTGCAATTGCTTTTTTAAAATTGATAAATTTCTTTAAAAACTCAGACGGGACGGTTACAGCCGAAGCTCTAAAACTGCCGAGCCAATAAAAAAATTTCCAAAATAAACCATGAATTTTGCCATGGACGGTCAAAACTATAGGCCTTAAAAGAACCGAAAAAGCCAAAGGGTTGGTTGTATGAATGAGGGCGACTCCCTGCCTAAGCGGACTTAAGAGTTTATCGCGGATTCTAAAAACATGCTCCGCCTTGAATTCGGAATTTTTATTTAATTCATTAACTAAGTCGGCCCCCCATTGCCACGGCCCGCCCTTTTTGCGCGGGGTAATTACTAAAATTAACTTTTTTTGCGATTCTTTCACTTTAATGCCATATTATATAATAAAAAAAATAGACCGTCAAACTAAAACATCGGCTAAAATAAGCCAAAAGTTAAACAAAAATGATTGAGAATGATACGAAAAAATTAAGAGCTTTTCCGTTCAAATTGAAATTTATTATAGTCCTAACTGCTTAATAAAATTTCTTTCTGTCTCATTTTGCGGTTGATAACCCAATTCAAGGGCTTTTTTAATTTCAATTTTTCCGGTCTCTATCTGATTATCGGCAATATAAGCAAGCCCTAAATACCAGCGGCTTAAATTAAGCGTTGCCCCCAGTTCTTCCGCTTGTTTTGACCACTTAACCGCCAACCTGCTATCGCCTTTAAGCAGGGCGGTTCTGGCTAAATAGAACATGGTTTCCTGCCGATTCGGGCTTAATTCCAAAGATTTTATGCCAAACATTTCCGCCTGATTTAAAATTTCAGGATTTCTCCCTTTTTCTCCAAGAATATTATAAAGCTTGGCCATGTCGGTATAATAAGCGGCGTTTTTGGGATGAGCTTTAATCGCCTTATCGGCCCCGTCAAGAACAAAATTTAAATTATTTTCCAGTTGCGGTATCGGTAAATTTTTAGCCAAAGCGCCGACCACCGAAGCAACCATGTCAAATTGGTATTCGGTTTTGTAAGGCGTAAAATAATTTAAAGATTTTTTAAAATAAGTAATGCCCTGGACCTGATCGCGAGAGAAAATACGCAAAGCGTCGGCATCATAAACGTTGGCCCGCCAAATTGAGTAATTTAAATATAATAATATTAATGTGCCTATAAAAATTACTGGCGTGATTAAAATTTTAAATTTTAAATTTTTAATGACCGAATGTTTTAAAATTGAATCATTCGAATTTGATTCAGAATTTAAAATTCTAAATTCAGAATTTTTATTTGAACTTAAAAATGCCAAGAATAAATACAACCCGAACCAAGACCCAAAACTGTCAAAAGAGAAAAACATAGAACTAAGATAGGCCGTAAAAGCGCCTGTTAAAATCAAGGCTAATATCTTTTGGCCTGACTGCCCTGTCTGCGCAGGTAGAGCAGGCAGGCCTTTTTTAAACAATTTAAAAAGCGCGAAAGCGGCTGTTGCCAAAATAAATAAATAAGCCAGTCCGCCTACAACGCCGATTTCTGCCAAAATTTCCAAAAATGCGTTATGCGGCTTATCAAACCAGGTCTCGCCGAAGCCGTATTTTAAAAGCGCGGGATTGTAATGAGCGTTAAAAACATAATTGAAATTTTCCGGTCCAACGCCGAGCAATGAATGTTCTTTTGATCCTTGAACCGCTATCCGCCAAGCGGCAAATCTTGTCTGGAATGTTGTTTGCCCAAGCGACAATTGGGTTAAGCGTTTGAGCGCGCTGGTGTTTTGAACAAAGGCCGATTCCCGCAAAAACCATACCCCGACAAGTCCCGCAAAAATCGCGACAAAAAAAGCCAAAAGCAAAATTTTAAAATGACGTTTAATCGCGTCGGCAAAAATCAAGCCCAGTCCTAAAATAATAAGACCGATCAAAAGCCCTAAAATAGCTCCCCTGACTTCGCCAAGAAAAATCACAAAAGCCAGAAGCACCGCGCCCGATCCAAAAAGCCATTTTTTGAGGTTTGAGGTTTGAGGTTTGAGATTTATTACTTGGTACATCCCCCAGAAAAAATGGAAAAGAAAATATGGGGCGACAAAAGTCGGGTTATTGAAAAAAGTGGAGCCGTAACCTATCCGCCATTCTGTATTTTGAAAAAAAGCCGAGAGAGCAACCAGGATACTCACCCAGAAAGAAAAATCAATATATTTATACCAGTTTTTTTTATTGATATCCGATGTTGAAACTGAAAAGAAACTAATCAAAATCAAAAACCACGCGAAAAAATGCAGTTCTGCCAATAATCCTGTCATTCTCGCGCCTATCCCCCAGAAACTTCTGCCAAAATCAATTCCAAAAAACGCGGAAATAAAAGACACGGCTAAAAATCCCGATAATGCCAAAACAACATAATTTCTGCGAAAATCTATTATGGTTTGTTTCCATCCGTCTCCATATATTATTAATAAAAGCCAGGCGGCAAAAACAATCTCCGCCAAAACTTGAAACAAAATAAATTTTGGCGTCATAAAAGCGTAAAGCGCCCTGGGCCAGAAAATCAAAGGAGCCAGTAAAATCGCATAAAGGCCGTATTTTACAACGCTGTTTAAAAATTTTTCCAAGTTAGGCATAGTACAAATATTATCACAAAACCAAAAACTCCCGCAATTGCGGGAGTTTTTGGTTTAACCGAGTTTTCTATCACAAGTAGAGAACCCGGGGAAAAATCTTTAGTACTTGATTGACGGACCGTAGACCGGCAAGACCTTGGTTTCAAGATTGAAGGACCCGGCCGCGGCAGTGCAGAGAGTCGTTCCATCGCCCCAACAGACTGCGTTCTGAATAACCGCGCCGGCGCCTCCGGTGGTGTCATTGTCAATGTACCATTGAGCAATAGTGCCAGCGGTGGTGCCCGCGGTGGTGGTAAACGCCGCGTCGGCAGTGGTCTCACTACCGGTGGTGTCAGCCACAACTTTAACTTTCTTGGTTGCTCCAGCGGTTAAAGTGTAGGCGGGATAAAACGCGATTGAAGAGGACGAAACGCCGGCTTGGTTATTGCCCCAAGTCGCTCTGTTCGCGGATGTGCCCCAAGCCGTATTTAGATCAGCGTCTAACAGACGAACGTTAATAGTGGCTAAGGTTGAACCAGCGAGTTTCAAGGTAACGGTGCTTATCGTTACGTCATAATTATCAGCCGTGAAGACGAACACCGCCATAACGTCAGCAGATTGAGTAGTGTGCCCAGTCAAAGCAATGCCTGTCGGGTCTGAAGCGACGGTCAGTTTGGTCCTGGCAACGGTAACCGCGTTAACATCCGTTGTTAATCCGGAAATACCGGCGAATGTTGAAGCTGTTCCCAAAGTAGTCCCAGCGGAATCGTTAACGACAGCCGTCAAGCTTGAACCAGAACCTCTGGCCAAGACATAAGAGCCGCTGGCATTAAAGGTAAAGGTATGAGTTGAGTTTGAGGTGGCGCCGCCCGAAGCAAATGTAGGCACATCGCCTCTCAATTCAAGAGAGATTCCGCTATTTTGAGGAACAACTACCGGTGAGCTGAAAGTCCAAAGGTAAGAATAGCCAGTTTCGGAACCGGATGTACCGGATGCCGTGGCGGAAACCACAATCGGACCAACCGCAACACCGCCTTTGTACCATTGAAGGTTCTGGAGGCTGGCTTTATTGCCAGTAGTTCCAACTTTATCCTTAATAGTCAATTCATTAATGTTGGCATCTTCGGTGGTACCGCCGTTAATTCTCCAGATACCGAGAGTTTGCTGGGTTTTGCCCATCACCGCCTGAAAGGCGGCCGGTTTGGAAGAATCGCTGTTAAGAACGATGGTCGGACCGGCGACATTAACAGTAAACGCCTGCGAGGTAATATTGGTTGTCGTAAGCGCTGTCCCAGAAGTGTCTTTCAAAGTCTGGGTAGTGGCCGTAGTGGCGCCAGTCGCTGAAGCGTCTTTCAATTTTACATAGTAGGAAGAACCGATATTAAGCGCGGTTGAAAGCACATCGGCGTAAACATCAACGGTAACGTTACCGCCATTAGGAATGAGTTTCGGCGCAGATCCGGCAAAGGTGTAGTCGGTAGCAGTCGTAACTGAACCGGTTACCGTTCCAAATTGAACGCCATCCATTTTAACCAAAAGGTTGGCAAACGGGAAAGTCGTTGATGAGGTTAGGGTAATGGTTGAGACATTAATGCCTTCAGCCGAAGAAGCCGACAATACGTACGAAGCAATTTTGGCGCTGCCCTGACCTTTAACCAAGTTTCCGGTGCCAAGCGAGGTATTAAGCTTTGCCTGGAACGGATTTGACTGAACGGTTAAAGTATTGGCAGTTACCGCTGTCGTGCCGGCGCTACTCAAGGAAATCTGACCCTGATAGTTACTGGTACCAGCGTTCAAACTTCCGGCAATAGTACCGGTGGCAGTTGATATAACATCAAGCTTCAAGCTCCAGATTCTGGTTTGATTTGCCGGAATCAGGTAGTTGATGTTTGCAGCCGAAGTGCCGAATGTGGCGGCCACATCATTATCGTTGGTCGTGCCGCCGGTTGCGGTGGATGACCAGGTGGTCCCATCGGTAGCCGTAGCAGACGGAGTAGTGATAGTGGTGCCGATTTGATTACCGGCATCATCAACTAAGTAGACATTATCAACGTGCGTAGTAGCGACATTTGAAGCGAGAACGAGTTTAAACGGAACGAACAGCACTTTTACCTGCTCGCCGTAAGAAACTACTTTGAATTTAGCAACGGTGACATTGGTCTGACCCGGAGCGACATTGCCGGTCGGGCTTGAAGGATCAAGCGTAACTGTCAAAGTACCGGCCTGAACGCTAGTCGTGGTCATCGCGACTGAGGCAGACATATTAATGCCAACGCTATAGGTTTTGTCCCGCGCCTGAAGGTCGCGAAGGTTTAGAACATTGAATTTCAAAGTCCTGTTAACACCCGCGAGAATATCGGCGTAGACATTAACTTGAATGGTCTGGCCTGAAGGAATTTCATATGCCGGAGACATTACAAATGTTCCCGTGCCGTCACTCTTCAAGTTTGGCAATACCGCGCCAAGTTGCTGGCCGCCGGTAGTTACTAATTTAACGTTGCCAACATCGGTGGCTGAAATCAGCGAACCGTTTTGAATTATAACAATTCTATCAAGCAATACGGCACTATTCGCGCCTTGCAGAGTGAACGAACCAGCCAAGTAGCCGGTTGTTCCGGCATTTACCGAACTGCCGGTTGTCACTGCGGTTGAAGTCAAAGTGGCAACTGCCGGATTGGACACTGTAACAAAGGTCATCGCGTTTGAAGTTGACGGGAAGCCGCCGGAAAGGCTCGTTGCGTTTGAAACAACATCAGCCGCGGCATTCAAACCCCAACCCATTGTGTGGTTGTTTGATGCGGTTGAAGAAACATCCAAGCGGAGTGTTATATGCTTGGTCATACCGGCTTTCACCGTAAAGAGACCGGATGAATTAGTGAACGACAAAACGCCGGAACCAAGGCCGGAATACTGCGCGATATAATCGCCGCTGTCAGCATCATATAAGTAAGCGCTGCCAAGTTCCGCGTCTGAAGAAATACCCGAGCGGGTAAACTTCATTGTGGTAACCGTGACATCGCCACTACCAGCCATGAAGTCCCATTTACCGAAATCCATATTGGCCGCGCCGGCAACGATTGTTCTTGCCGCTTGAGTCGTTCCTGAAAGCGCGACGCTAAGACCGCCAGCCACTGGAGGAGTTACTGTCCCGCCAGTCGTTCCGCCGGTTGTGCCGCCAGTTGTGCCAGCCACCGCTGAATACTTAGCTCGTGAAATTGAACCGAAGTAACCAACAGCCGGACTTACATTATTAGCCGCTTGCCATTTGGCAACAGCCGCTCTAGTGATAGGACCATAGTAACCACTCATTGGCGATACGCTAAGAGCTTTCTGCAAACACTTTACATCATCACCTCTAACGCCCAAAAAGAGCGAACGAGTGAAGGTGCAAGCTGTCACAGAGCTAGAGCCGCCTTGCAATGCGGCAAGCTGGGCTTGCAATGCCTGAATCTGGGCCGTTAGTTCAGCTAAAGTTACGGCGCCGGCTTTAGGCACTACCGATAAACTGAGAGTCATTGCCAACGCCGCCCCCAAAAGGACGAGACCAATCGGCCATACCTCTCGTTTTGATATAAACATAATTATTTTTCTCCTTTAATTAATAAATTTAATTGTTAGTAATATTTCCGTTTGTTAATTTATAACTGCAACTACAACTACTGAAAACAGGATCCTTAAACAGAATCTTTATCTTTGTGAATTTTAAATCATTAAATTTTCAAAGTTCAACCCAAGCCTGATAATAACAAATCGCCCATTAGCGATCAATAGCAGTCAATGAGGAATTGTATCATAGGGCTTTTACCAATGCAACAATACCTTTTAATTATCCCACACTTTTTATAATAGCACTATTTTTTATCTCAAGCAACTATGCAAGAAATACCTTTATTTTGTGCCCAAATGTGGATAACTTTAATTTGATTATATACCCCATTTTGCCATAAAACAACTCGTCAATTGTGGATAACTCTAGGGGGTACAAAACAAACAAACTCTTTTCCTCGCGCGCTCGGTCGCCCAGTGGCGACTTCGCTGTCCGTTTCGGCGTTTTATTCGCCTAAGGCGAAACCATGCTAAAGCGCCTGCAAAAGCTTCGGAAAAGAGTTTGTTTGTTTTGGAGAAAAAAAGGGAAAAGGAGAAAAAGAAAGAAAATAATACGGAAATGTTTCGGTAATAATACGGTAATCACGATTACCGAACTATTTGATAAAAACTGCTACCTCCCTGCCCGCTTCTCGTAATCTTTTTAAGGCCTATAAGCGAGACCAACTCATTACGAACGGTTTTTTCGGAAACGCCCGGAAAAAACTCCAATATTTCCGCTAATTTCAACATTTCTTTGTTTTGAAATTTCTCCAGTATTTTTTTCTGCCGATCACTTAATCCCGCTTCTTGCTTAACAATTTCTTTTTTTATAACCACCGCTGGATCCGCATAAATTTTTGGCGGCTCGTTCAATATCAAGATAATACGGGATTTAAAAACTAAAAAGCCGGTTTTTAATATTCGAAGATGGCTATCTTTTATAAAATTCATCTGCCCGGCCAAAAAGAAAAAATTATCCAAAACATCAATCTCTTTTAATAATTCGGAATATTTCTTTTCGCAGAAATTTTTATAAACATCTAAAATTTGGATTTTAATTTTTTCGCGCAAAACAAGATCCGGTATCAGATCGGACACCTTGAAACTGGCCTTGGTTAAAACCAAAATCTTTTTGCCAAGTTCCGTGTTAAAAATAGCGTCTTCCATATATAGGTGTCCGACACCTATAAGTTATTGAACAACAACCATGGCGCCGGCGTCAACTATAATCGGAAGAAAATATTCTATTTTGTCCGCTTTAAAAACTATATCGGCCACCGATTCACTCCATCCATTTGATGAGTCCCAAAATTTCGGCACGGCCGGACAGGTATCGTCTTCCGAATTTTTAATGTAAAATTGATCATCGGGTCCGCCAATATTTTCCACCACCACCCAGTATGTAGCGTTGGCAACGAGGCCGGAACTACTGCCTATGCCAACGCCAAAGGGAAGTTTAAAGTTTTTGAAAGTAAAAGCCAGACTCGATTGGTCAATATCGGTTAATGACAAAGAACCTCCCGACGGACTGTCGTTGAAATCGGTTTCGACGGCAATTCTTAAACTGCCCGGAGAACTGGAGGCCTTGCGAAGCGAAACCGCAACAATGCCTCTGGCCACATCCGAAAGAGACGTGAAGCTGAAGGCGATTTTCGAACCGGCGTCAAAAGAATACTCGTCCGGCGCCACCGCTTCGGAGCATTGGGAGATTAAAGAAGTCGCCGGCAAATTCGGGTTATTAGGAAAAGAGACGTTGTCAACGGTACCGTAATAAAAATTGGTATTGGCAAGGGCTCCGGTACTGCTGGCGTTAAATCTTATGTTTCCCCAATCCCCGTCCTGCGGCGAGCTCGCCGAACCGTCGCCGTTGGTGTCGCCGCCCCGCGTATCATCTCTGATTGAAGTGAAAACGACGAGATTTTCTGCCGTGCCTTGGGTAATCAAGTGGCCTTCGCAATTAACGCATTCGGGATAATAACAGTTAAAACAACCGACGCCTAACACCGAATTGGGATTGCCAGTTTTAAAAATCACGCCCGGTTCTATTGTCAGCGCGCCGCCGCGATCAACACGGGGCATAAGCGCCGGCCCGTTGGTTTCTAAAATATACGGCAAATCTTTTTTGAGCGTGTGGTTTTGGGTGAAATGGGTCCGGCCGGAAATGGCAATGCCGTTTAGGATATTCGGGCTGGTGGTGGAATTGACGACCTGGGACCTGGTTATGGTCGGATAAGAACTTTCAATTCTCACCGGATAGCCGTTGTCGGTGAAAATATTGTTATCTATTACGGGTGTTGAACCATTTCTCGTTTCAATGGCAATGACGCGATTTTTTATGAATTGATTATTTATTATTTGAGGTGTCGTTGTTGCCGCCGCTTGAGAGTAAAAAGAATGAACGCCGTAACAGCCGCCATATGTAAATCCATCGCCGCTCACCAAAGAATCAACAGAAATGCCGCAATTATTGTCAGAGAAAGTTGAATTTTCTATTGTGCCATTTGAGTCAACAAGTCGCAGGGCGATGCTTTGAGAATTATTAAATTTTGAATTTCTGATATTAAGGTTGGCGCCAACCGCCTTCACCATTTCTTTAGCCGGATGTTCCGAACCTTGGCCGCCGTAACGAAATTCAACGTAATCCAACTTGCCTTGCGAACCGGCGCCGAAAGCGATGTTTAGCCATTCACCTTTTTGCGGCGTTGTTGAGGATAGACCGTCGGCATCGGTGATTGAAGTGAAAATAATCGGCGCGCCGGAGGTGGCGATGGCATTGAGCGTTCCTTTAATTTCAAGCGCCGTGTAACCGTCGCCTTGAGGAATAATTTTTACGCCCGGCTCTACTGTCAAAGTGGCGCCGGGCGCAACGGTCGGCCATTTTTGAATTTGGCCATCAAAAAACAGCCGGTAAGGGCTGTCTGCCAATGTCCAAGTGGTGTTTGTTGTGATAGTCGTGGTTGCCGGAACATCGGTTCCCAGCCCTATTTGCGGTGTTGAAGTTGCCGCCGCTAAAGTTGTCGTTGCGGAACTATCGACATCCAATGTCGATAATAGCCAGTTATTCGCGGCGCCCGGCGTGCCACCATTTGCCGATGATTGCGCCCAATTTGCCGCGTCGTTTGAACCGCTAGTCAATTTATTTTCCTTTCTTCCCAATGTTTTGCAATTATGTTTCGCGCCCCAAGAGCTATAATAAGTCGCTTCGTCAATAATTGTTTTATCGGGCGCGGCGATTTTTATCGTATCTGAAATATTTTCTAAGCTCATTGCTGTATCAATAACCGTACCATTAAAGCCAGGATGGTCGGATAAAAAGACGGTTGTACTGGCGCTTAAAACTACATATCCGGCCGCCGGAATTGTCATTGAACCAATCGTCCCTTGTTCGTTAAGCAGATGATTTGACCCATCATTAAATCGCCAACCACCGTCGCCGCCTGTTAGGGCTATATTGCGACCAGAATTATTATATATCTCAACCCACTCATGATTGGGATCGGCCCCATCGGCAACACAATCGGCTTTTGCCAAATCATACATAATTTCGTTTATCACCAAATCGCCGGGGTTAAATATTTGAACATTTAAACTTTCAGATGCGGAGTTTTGAGTTGGCGTTTGTTGTGTAGTATTTGAACTTGAACCACCGCCTCCGCCGCCTCCTCCATAAACTACTGGCGCAGTAATTTGCGGTTGCTGGGTTGTTGCTTGGCCCTGGCTATTTGATTGGCTTGGCACATTTTGAACGACCGGCGCCGGAGTTTGAGTTGGAGTCGGAACCGATTTCGGAACCGGGATAGGCGCCGGATTGACTGTTTGTGGCGCCACCGGCCTCGGACTGACATTAGCAATAGACGGTTTCGGCTGGATTTGATTTATTTTCGGCGCCGCCGGACTTGGCTCGCTGGTTATTATTAAAGCCGGCTGGTTATTTTCCCCCGGGTTCTTGAATGAATTGATAATAGAGCTAAAAAACGAGCTTTTTTGCGTCACTTGTTGCGCTTCAACTTTTTGTTTTGCCAACTCGGCTTGTTTCGCCACTTCGGCTTGGCTTAAGAAAAGCTGAACCACCCCCGCGCCATTTATTACCGCTTGGCGAGATAAACGAAGCCAGTATTCTTGGAGAATTTGAGGATTATTTAGAGAATAACTTTTAACTAACAATTTATCGGTTGTTATTACTGCCAAATCAAAAAGTTCGCCATTTTCATCTTTTCCGTAAGCAAAAGTCCCGTCTTCAAAAACAATTTTCGGTTTTTGATATTCCGATTTAATTGTATCGGGACTGAAAAAGTGCGTGTTTGTATAAGTCTCCAGATTGTTAAAATATGCCTCCAAATCGGCATAAATAATCGGCTTATTGCCTTGATTAAGTATTCTTATACCCAAATCTTGCGTTAAGCCGCTTGAATTGTCTCTTGCCCAATTTTCATAAAAACTGGGGTTTTTCCCGCCCGGATGCGGATCATTTCTGGTATGTTCCGGCACGGTTATGTCTTCAATCAAATGCAAAACGTGCCCCAAGGCCAAATATGATTCTTTTTCTTTGTTTTTAGAATAATTTCTAACAGCCGCTTCGTAAGAAAAATCTCCCCACCAGCTTCCGGAAATCACCGGCCCATTTCCGGTCCATAAATTAGCGATATTGCCGGGGCTTATGGTTTGATACGATGAATATTGAGCCTAATTTTTAGCTAAATAGCCGTTAGTTCCCGGCGCGGCCGTGGAAAGCCCTCTTTCATAAACCGGGTCGTAAAAATGATTAAGCCATCTTGGCGCGAAATCTTCATCAATAGAACCCTGAATAATCCATTGTTTCTGTTCATCGGTAAATTTTTTGCCGGTTGATAATTCGTAAAAACTAACTATTTCTCTCGTTAAATCCGGATGAGTTGTTTTGGTGTCATACGCCGAAACATTATTGCGCGTCAGCAACAAAAAACCGAAGACCAAAAACAGGCCTCCGGTTAAAATTTTTATTAAATTTTTTGTTTTCACAGGTTTAGATTTCATTAGAATTCAACAATTTTCCACGTTCCGCCATCGCTCTTGTACATTGACAATACACGTACTTCTAATCCATCAATCCGAGCTATTAAGTTGACGTTATCTCCGTTGAACCCAGAAATTTCTTTTACCTTGCCTATCTCTAACTCTTTTACTATTAAATCGATTTTCCCGATAGTTTTTATTTTTTCAAGTTCTGGCTTAATTTTTTCTTCATTGCCATATTTCGCCGCCAAGTCAAAATCGCCTTTTTTAATCGCTTCCGTAAACAGTCTGACCGTTTCTTCCGGCGTTTTTCCGCCATATTTATCGCTTTCTTTAGCCATTTTTTCCAAATATTTTATACCCTGCATCTGCTGGTAATACGGACTGTTTCTATACTGCCAATATTGCCAGCCGACAACGGATAAAATTAAAACCGCCAATATAATGCCGGTCCAAATTAATTTCTTGTTCCTCGGCGCCTTCGGCGCCGGATTTCCGCCTTGCTGGGGCAAATTATTTTCCTCCCCAAAATTTATTGTTTCCATAAAATTTGAAAATTAAAAAATTATTTAGTTTTTTTCATTATACATCACAATTTAAAATTCTGAAAAAACGCCGGTTTATCCACACCCCCAATTTATAGGTGTCGGACACCTATAAACTTATTCTAAAATAAGATCCTTGTCTATGGTAGAAAAATCAAAATCATTTATAAAATCATGAAAAGCTTTTGCATATTCTAATGTTCCGCCAAAATGCTTATTTAAGAAGTCCCTTTGCAAAACCAATGAAAAATCAGATTTACCGGCATAATCCGAATGGCTGGACCATTTGTAATTATCTAAAAATTCAATGGCCTTTTTGGATTCACCCGCTCCCTTTCTCCTCCAATCAAGAACAAGTAAATCCAATGGATTTGAATGAATATAGAAGGGAATATACGTAAATTGTGATTCGTCATTAATTAGTACCGATTTGAATTTTCCTTGAAATAACGTGCCAACTCTTTGATGTTTTAAATTAAAATAATTGACATAACCGCCGCCTAATTTCCGCATAAATTCGGTTATACCTCCATCCACCCGCTGGCGCAGTAAAAAATGATAATGATTGGGCATTAAGCAAAAGGCCAAGATATCAACCAGGGGATTTCTTTTATGATCGCCATTCTCTACATCTTTAATTCTTTGTTTCGGATTAACAACTAGCCTAGTGTCATTAAAAATTATTATATCATTGATAAAGCGTAAATAATCATGGTTATTCACGAACAAAGAACGCTTTTCCACTCCACGGTTATAGATATGGTAAATATTTTCTGAAATTAGTTTATCTTTGCGCATGATTTATAGGTGTCGGACACCTATAAATTTAATTATACATAAATACGCAAAAAAATATAGGTGTCGGACACCTATATTTTTTTTAACAGTTTTCGGGAAAATTATCTATTGCTGATTTCCGAACGAAGCTTTTCAAGCCAAGCGGCGGCGACATCGCGGCCTCCAAGGCCGAAGGCCAAACCGCCGGCCAGAGCCAGCATCGCCACAAAACCCATGATCAAGGTGTTAACCAAAGCGCCGGCTACTCCAAGTTGGGAAAGCGCCGCCAAAAAGGCGAAAACCAAAACTGACCATTTGGTCAAAGCGCCCAAAAAATGAGCCGCGTGGAGCCGGGCCGCTAAAATCGAGGCTCTCACCAGTTTAGCCAAGAAAGTCGCTATCACCACTCCGGCCAACATTATCAAAACGGCAACCGCAATATTCGGCACATAGATCAGAACTTGCTTCAAGAAATCAGAAAAGGCCACTAGATTTAAAATGTCGCTTACCACCAAAAGAGAGACTACGACAAAAAACCATTGGACCAAAACTCCGAGAAAACGCCCGGAATGAAGACGTATATCGGCCCTCTCAAGAAGTTTGTCTAAACCAAGCTGTCCCAGCAATCGATCTAATTTTAAAGCGTCAATTAACTTTTCTACTATTTTACCGAGACCGGTTGCGACGACAAGTCCCACAAAAAAGACTATCAAAGCGCCGAGAAAGGTCGGTAAAAATAACATAAATCCCTGCCATAAGTTTTGAAGTGAAAATCTAATGACATCCACCCAAGTTTGAATAAACATTTATTTATTTCAATTAATAATAACTAAAAAAGAATTTTTGATTAAAATTCGACCTTTTTAATAACAGCGCTAAAAACTTCGTCAGGTAATATTTTAGCATTTCCTAATTAAATCCGCTGTGGATAACTATTCGTTTTTCAACCTCCTAACCACCCACCAGGCTTCAAACACAATCGCCAAAATGCCGACAAATCTGCCAATGGTGAAAGGAGTATTGCCGTAATTGGCAATAGGCCCTAACATTTCAGGCAAGCCCAAAAACAGGCCTGAGAGGATAATGGAAGCGCCAAACAATATTTTGACTATCATAATTTTTTAATATTAATAATAATCTCTGCTTTCAGTATACCAAAAAATAACAAAATAAAGAATAGCCGAGTGGACCTAGGCAGAATTGAACTGCCGTCTCCTCATTGCAAATGAGGTGTTCTGCCACTTAACTATAGGCCCGATTGTATTTATATTATAAATAAAACCGCCCCGCAAGCTCGCGGGGCGGTTTTATTTCCGCACGCAAAAACAAAATTACTTTTTCGCGCTCGGCAAAATTCTGAACATTTTGGTGTCGCACTTCTCGCAACTGCCGGTCATTGCTTTTCGCTCGGCGCCGCCTTTTCCTTTGAAAGATGTTTCATGGGCATCCTTCATCATTCTCTTCGCTTTGCACTTAACGCAATATGCTTCTGTTTGAGCCATAGTTTTTATTTAATTATAACTTATCCACAGTCTATCTTATATACACTTAAATGTAAACCCCGAATAAATATGGCCGTAAATGAATCAAAGCTGTGGGCGACGATGGGATCGAACCATCGACCTCTTCATTATCAGTGAAGCGCTCTACCACTGAGCTAGTCGCCCAAATTTTTAGAACGCTTAATATTATAAAGAGTACTCGGAAGAAAAATCAAAATTATTTTTTTGTCTCTTTCAGCAATTTCTTAATCCACAACCAGATTAAAACCAAAATGCCGACTCCCAAAAGAACCTGAAATAACCACCAAAAAATAAATAAAAGGCCGCCAAAAAACAGCCACGAGCCGCCGCAATTGCCCCAGAAATTATTCATCATTTGGCCCATAGAGCCGAAATTATTCATCATATTTTTATTTAATTCCTTAAAGTTGCCACTATCTGTCCGCCTATAGGTCTGCGGATAACCGGTCTCTATTCAGGGCCTGGAGACTAAAACCCAATTGTGTTTAGAATTCTAGAACACAATTACCGACGCTTCTAAGAAGATAAACTCCCTAGAAAGGAGATGATCCATCCGCAGCTTCCGCTACGGATGCCTTGTTACGACTTCACCCTTGTTACCGAGCTAACCTTGAACCCCGCAAATTGCGGGGGCTTAGGGTTCTCCCGGCTCCCTTGGTATGACGGGCGGTGAGTACAAGACTCGAGAACGTATTCACCGCGGCATGCTGATCCGCGATTACTAGCGATTCCTACTTCATGAGGGCGAGTTGCAGCCCTCAATCTGAACTGAGGAAAGTTTTGATGGGATTGGCTCCCCCTTGCGGGTTGGCGACCCATTGTACTTCCCATTGTAGCACGTGTGTGGCCCAGGGCATCAAAGGACCATGCTGATTTGACGTTATCCCCTCCTTCCTCCCCCTATCAGGGGGCAGTATCGCCAGACACTTGTAACTGGCAACAGGGGTTGCGCTCGTTTCCCGACTTAACGGAACACCTCAAGGCACGAGCTGACGACAACCATGCAGTACCTGCTCTAACCGTCTTGTGAACACACTCGCGTTTCTGCGAGTTTTTGTTAGAGTGTCAAGCCCTGGTAAGGTTTTTCGTTTATTGTCGAATTGAACCACATGCTCCACCGCTTGTGCGAGTCCCCGTCTATTCCTTTGAGTTTTAAGCTTGCGCTCGTACTTCCCAGGCGGAGTGCTTAACGCGTTAGCTAAGCCACGTGAAGGGTCGATACTTCACACAGCGAGCACTCATCGTTTAGGGCGTGGACTACTGGGGTATCTAATCCCATTCGCGACCCACGCTTTCGTTCCTTCAGGGTCAGGAAAATCCCAGCAAGATGCCTTCGCCTTTGGTATTCCGGCCGATATCAACGGATTTCACCCCTACACCGGCCGTTCTACTTGCCTCTGATTTCCTCAAGTTATGCCGTATCCAATGCATTTTCGCAATTGAGTTGCGAGCTTTAACATCGGACTAACATAACCCCCTTTGAACTCTTTACGCCCAATAAATCCGGATAACACTTGGACCCTACGTATTACCGCTGCTGCTGGCACGTAGTTAGCAGGTCCTTATTCTTGGGGTACCGTCAGCCTTGCGGCTTCTTCCCCCACAAAAGAAGTTTACAACCCGAGGGCCTTCTTCCTTCACGCGGTGTCGCTTCGTCAGGGTTTCCCCCATTGCGAAATATTCTCGACTGCTGCCTCCCGT
>ERZ1292645.19-Hain-H14-02um-R2-19-length-88250-cov-6_pt1 | contig 88250 bp, 96 predicted proteins | sample MGYA00564401_ERZ1292645 | MGnify/ENA primary metagenome ERZ1292645 (study PRJEB36523, sample SAMEA6512644) | groundwater metagenome | collected 2019-01-09 | study: AquaDiva: Metagenomics assemblies of 32 groundwater samples | reverse complement strand
CAAAAAAAACAATAATTGCCAACGGCCTAAGAAATTAAGCCAAGATAGCCGCGGATAGGAACCCGCACCTTGGTTTTCATACTTCCGTCGCCCGAAACCATATTTCATTTGGCACGTTCTGATGTGATTGATTCTCGTATCCCTGTTCCGTGACGATCTGGATATATTCCTTCCACCAATTATCCCAGAACTTTTTGGCTTCCTTTCGGGACATAATCGAAACATTGGAATTTTTAATTTTCACTACCTCCTCCTTCAGTTTTTCTGGTTCAATTTACGGAAATAAGCGTTACGACCTCTTTTCGCTTGGATTGGCACAAATAGAAAAAGAGCCGCTACTATAATCACCAGCACTAAAAATATTTTATCTTCAATAAAAGGATCGTGCACACGAAAAAGCACATAAAGCCAGAAAGAACAAACTTCAATCATTGCAATCGCGTCCCAAATCAATATATTCATAGTCATATTCCAATCCTTCAGCTCCTGCTTAGTCATTTTTCATCTCCCCTTATGCCAAATTTTTAAGGAGCTATGCCCCTTTTTTTACTGCAGATTCTTCTATCTTGAGATTAGGATATCTAGAATAAAAAGTCAATTTTGGATTTTTCTGATAATAATGCTAAATTGAGAAAATGCGACTAGTAATCGTTGAAAGTCCGGCTAAGGGAAAGACAATCCAAAAATTTTTAGGACCAGAATATAAAGTTCTGGCTTCTTTTGGCCATGTTCGGGATTTGCCTAAAGGAGATTTAGGCATTGATGTAGAAAATAATTTTGAGCCAAGATATATTATTCCGACCAAAGCCAGAAAAACTGTAAAGCTTCTCACGCAAGCTGTAAAAGAAACTGAATCTACTATCTTGGCGACTGATGAAGACAGGGAAGGAGAGGCAATTTCCTGGCACCTTGTCAAAGCCTTGAAATTAGACGGCGATAAAGAACCATACCAAAGAATTGTTTTCCATGAAATAACTAAATCAGCCATAGAAGAGGCATTAAAAAATTCCCGCAAAATTGATATTGATCTGGTTGATTCCCAGCAAGCCAGAAGAATTTTAGACCGCTTAGTCGGCTACAAGCTCTCGCCTTTTTTATGGAAAAAAGTAGCCAGGGGATTATCAGCCGGCCGAGTCCAATCCGTAACAGTCAGATTAGTTTGTGAAAGAGAAAAAGAAATTAAAGATTTCAAACCGCAGGAGTATTGGCAAATTACTGCTTTATTCGACGGATTTGAGGCAACGTTAAAGCTGGAAATTAAGAATCAAAAAGAAGCTGACAAAATTTTAAAAGATTTGGATGGCGCCGTCTACACAATAATAAATATTGAAAAAAAAGAAACCAAAAAAAATCCTTTACCGCCTTTTACTACCTCTACTCTTCAACAATCAGCTTGGAAAAAATTCCATTTCCCGGCAAAAATGACAATGCAAATTGCCCAACGGCTTTATGAAAGCGGTTTTATCACCTACCATAGAACCGACTCTTTAAATCTTTCCGATCTAGCGTTAGGCGCAGCAAAGAGTTTCATATCAAAAAATTACGGAGAAAACTATTATCAATTCAGGCAATACAAAACAAAATCCAAGGGCGCCCAGGAGGCTCATGAAGCGATAAGGCCGACCGATCCTTCCAGAGTCCCGACAAAAGAAGACAAACTTTATGGCTTGATTTGGCAGCGCTTTATCGCGTCTCAAATGAGCCAAGCGATTTTTGATTCTACCAGAGTAGAAATTGTAGCCAAAAAATATAATTTTCAAACCAATGGGTCAACTTTAAAATTTGACGGATTTTTAAAAGTTTATCCGCTCAAATTTGAAGAAAAAAATCTGCCGGCTCTGAAAATCAACGATATTTTAAAGTTGATAAAACTAAATCCTTCCCAGCATTTTACCGAACCGCCCCCCAGATACAACGAAGCATCTTTAATAAAGGTGCTAGAAGAAAATGGCATTGGCCGGCCATCAACTTACGCGCCAACTTTATCTACTGTCCAAGCTCGCAATTATATTGAAAAAGATGAGCAAAAAAGATTCCAACCGACGGAAATCGGCACAGTAGTCAATGATCTTTTAGTGAAGAATTTTCCTCAAATAGTTGATTTGCAATTTACCGCTAAAATGGAAAAAGATTTGGACGACATCGCCGACAATAAAAAAGAATGGGTGCCGATAATAAAAGAATTCTACGGCCCTTTCGCCAAAAATCTGGAAGAAAAATACAAAGAAATTAAAAAAGACAAAATTTCAGTTGAAACTACTGATAAAATCTGCCCAAAATGCGGCTCGCCTCTTTTATTGCGGCTTGGCAGATTCGGAAAATTCTATGCTTGTTCCGGCTTTCCAAAATGCAAATATACCGAATCTTTAAAAGAAAACATGTTAAACATTGAATGTCCAACATGTAAAATCGGCAAAATTACCGAAAAAAGAACCAAGAAAGGAAAAATATTTTACGGTTGCGACCAATATCCCAAATGCGATTTTGCTTTGTGGGATAAGCCGACTGGCGAAAAATGCCCCGTATGCCAATCGCTTTTGATTGAAACCAAAAGAAAACAAACAAAGTGCTCAAACAAAGAGTGCCAATATAAAGTGGAAAAATAGAACAAAATCTGATAGAATGAAATGGCTTGCCGGGGTGGTGAAATTGGCAAACACGATAGATTCAAAATCTATTGTCCGTAAGGACTTGAGGGTTCAACTCCCTCCCTCGGCACTAAATTTTTTTTAAAATTCTCACTATTAACCAACTGGAGATTATACCAATAAACGCGCCGGCAAGGATATCGGACGGCCAGTGGACTCCGACAAATACTCGGGCTATGCCCATTAGAAAACTGACGGCAAAAAATAAAATACCGATTTTTTTATTATAAAAATAAACAATTGTAGTCAGGGCAAAATAAAAAGCAGCGTGGCCCGAAGGAAAAGAGGCGTTCGCTTCGTGCGACAAAAGCAGATTAACATTGTTTTCAACAAACGGCCGCAATCTCGGCCAAATCCAACGAATAACCTCCGTGATAATGCCACGCGCCAAAAGGCTGGCAACTGCCACTTGCGCGATAACTCTCCAACTTTTTTTAGTATTTCGCAAAAAAATAAAGGCTAAAATCAAAAGTAAAACATAGCCCGAATACTTAGCAAAAAAAATCGCCACTGCGTCCAAACTCTCCCATCTCCCCGCAAAACTATTTAAAAAATTAAAAACTGCCAGATCCATAATATTTAATCATTATAGCTAATTTCCCCCGTATTTAAAACTATCTTTCGCAATTTATAGGTATTTCCATGTCGCAGAAGCCCCAAATAGGAATCCAGAGTTTCGGGAACCGGGTTGTTTTTTATTCTTTTTATCATTCTTCTTTTTGTTGCAGTCCGCAGCACGTGGTGATCCGGGAAATTAATCCAGCCGAGAAAATCTACTCCGGAAGCAAGGGTTTCTATTGATACTTTATTCGGGTGCAATTGCAAGTCTAGCTTATCTTGCAGAAAATTACCCATTTCCTTCAACGCCAATCTGAGCCATTCCTTATTTTTCGATAAAATGACAAAATCGTCCGCATAGCGGATATAATATTCTGCTTTGAGTTTGTGTTTTACAAATTGGTCAAATTTATTCATATAAATATTGACCAGCAGCTGGGAAGTAAGATTGCCAAGGGGCAGACCCTTGCCTTCCTTGGTTGAATAAAAACTGCCGATAATTTCAGAAATGAGCCGAACAATATCTTTGTCTGGTATGAAATCTTTTATAATATCAATCAGTATCTTCTGGTCTATCGAGGCAAAAAACTTTCTAATGTCGCACTTCAAAACCCACGCTGTTTTCGTATTATTTTTAGATACTTTACGGCTAAAATCTCTAAATCTATTAATTGCCTTATGAGTGCCCTTGCCGAGCCGGCAGGAAAAAGAATCTGATATAAAAATTCTGTCAAAGAATGGATATAAAACCCTGTAGACGGCATGATGCAACAATCTGTCCCGTACGCTTGCTTTGTGGATGTCCCGCAGTTTCGGGTCATAAATTTTGAAGGCATGATAACCGCCATGAATATAGGTTTTAGCGGCTAGATCATCGTGCAGAGAAATGATATTATTCATCAGCCGGAATTCAAACTCCTGCATATCTTTGCGATGCCTTTTCCCTTTTAAAAATTCCTTCCACGCCAAAAGCAGGTTTTCAATGGAAATGATATAATCATAATTATGAACCAGCTTAATTTTATTCATACTTCTAACCCCCCCCGCCCCGCCCTTTTGCCAATTTTACAGAAGGCGAAAAGCGCTTATCTTCTTTGGTACCAATATTATCCGATTATACCAAAAACGCACCGGTATTCGCTCGGGCAGAAAATCGACAATCTTTTTGTTAACGCCATAGAAGCAATAACTACCGCCGGATTTCTTAACAAAGAAGAAAAATTGCCTTACGTCCGTTTAGCACGAAGAAAAATAGACACTCTTAAAATATTCTTAATGATGTGCTGGGAAACAAAATCCCTGGATGATAAAAAATACATAGCTCTATCCTTAAAAATAGACGAACTAGGGAAAATGCTCGGCGGCTGGCAGGGCCAGCTTGTAAAACAAACCCGCCTAAAATTGGGCGGGTAAATAAAGAAAGTTGCGAGGACAGCGGACGGATTGTTAGCGTTCCAGTCGTTGTCGAGCCAGTTGTAGTTCCAGTTCCACTGGCCATCTTTCCAGTACAGGTAGAGGACATAGCGATTACCATCAGGGTCGCGCAGAAATGTATAGAATGCCACCTATGCCACCACCCCCTGAAGCCATAATGGCGATCTCCGGGTTGAATCTAATCCGGCATCGAAAATGCCATAGCATTCTATACCAAGTATCTTTAGTTTTTTGGAATCCTCGTGCGCCGCCCTATCTCAAGCCGTAGCCAGAAATATTCCGAGCGCATGAATACTGGGTTCGGCAGCGGAAAGCCGTAGCCGTCCGCGTATTCGCCTATTGCCAACTTTATTTTATCACAAAATAAAAAATCCCCGAAACATAATGTTTCGGGGATTTACAGACGAAGTTCAAAGGGCAAAATTAGATACTTGCGAGGACAGCGGACGGATCGCTAGCGCTCCAGTCGCTGTCGAGCCAGTAGTAGTTCCAGCGCCACTGGCCATCTCTCCAGCACAGGTAGAGGACACAGCGAGAACCATCAGGGTCGCGCAGAACGGTCCCATCAAAGAAGATATATGCAGCATTTCCTTTGGTCTTCTTTTTCCAGGCCTCGGGAATCAATGATTTATCTTCCCAAAGGGTCTGGAAAACCTTGGCATCCAGGCGGATGCTGTTCGCTTTCTTCAGGCGCCTCAGCTTCTCTTCGCCCGTAATCCAGTCTTCGCCCTTGTTGAGCATGTGCTCAAGCCAGACGTTGGCGAGATTCACCTGGGTCAGGGCAAGGGAACGCTCGTCCTGCTCCTCGATGGTCCAGCCCTGGCCCAAGAGTTTTACCGGGTCAAAAGGCGCGGTGCGGTCGATGGGAATAATTCTCGGTTCGCCGACAATCATCTTGCCGCTATTCTTGAGAAACAGGGTAAACTGCTCGCCAGACTCTTGCGGATGGTCAATTATTGCCTGTAAAGCATCTCCGCTGTTTGCAAGGGCATTCCAATCCGCATTGTTTGCCAGGATCGAGATAACGTTGTGAGACTGACCAATTGTAATAGGCTTACTCATTGTTCTCCTCCTTCTGCTTATGGCCACTTCTTGCAGCCATAGCCAGAAAACACCGAAAGAGTCAGTGGTTTCTGGCTATGGCTACTCGCAAGTGAAAAATAAAAAAAGCTATTTATATAATAGCACTCTATGATAGTTTAGTCAAGTTTTCCAACAGACAGGCGACGGTTATCGGGCCGATGCCGCCGGGGACAGGGGTGATATAACTGGCTTTTTTAGAAACTGATTCAAAATCAATATCTTTAGCAAAATCAATCACTACTACCCCTTCTTTAACCATATTGCCCATAACTAAGTTCGGTTCGCCAACGCCAGAAATTAGAATATCGGCTTTAGCGGTATAAGAGGAAATATCTTTAACCGACTCGTCTAATACGGAAAACTTAGCCCCTTGTAATTTTAGCCAGGCGACTAAGGGCTTGCCGACTAGACGGCCAGCACCAACAATAACAATATTCCTATTCTCTATTTCTATTTTATAACTTTTAAAAAGAACTGAAATGGCTCCGACAGTCGGCGGCAGAATCAATGATTCGCCTCTGGAAAATTTTCCGAAACTCTTTTCGGACAAAACATCAACATCTTTTTCTTCAGGAATTAAATTCAAAAATTCTCCGGTATTAAATTGCTCGGGCAGAGGAAGTTGGATAATTACTCCAGAATTTTTAGGATCACCAATAATTTTTTTAATTTCTTCTTTAAGTAACAGAGACCCGATCTCTGCTGAAAACTTAAATAGCTCAAAATCTATTCCTACTTTTTCGCAAGCTTTTCGTTTTTGTTCAATAAAAATTAGGGAAGCCGAATCTTCCCCGACTAAAATTACCGCCAGTTTTATTTTTTTCCCGCGGGTTTTTAAATTAGCCAAAATTTCATCAGCTATTTTTTTCCCGTCTAATAAAACCATCAATTTATTGCTGGGATAGGATATCTTTTACTTAGTTCCAAAACTTGCTGTTTTATTTTTTTCAATGTTTCGTTTTTAGCAATTTCTTCTTTAAATCTTTTTAAATATTCTTGCCTTTCTTCTTTATTGCCCGGCAATTTATAATTTTTTATTTCATTGACAACTTCAGCTATCCAACCGGCAATTATTTTCATTTCCCCTTCTTTCATTCCCCTGGTAGTAATTGCCGGAGTCCCTAATCTTACGCCACTCGGATAAAATGGCGAAGACGGTTCTAAGGGAATAGTATTTTTGTTTACAGTAATACCGGCCGAATCTAAAGCTTTTTCCAAAAATACTCCCATGCCATTCCCATAAAGAGTCAGATCAATCAGCATCATATGGTTATCGGTGCCATTAGAAACTAACTTTACCCCTTTTTTCATTAATTCTTCGGCCAAGACTTTAGAATTTTTAACAATTTGTTTCCCGTATTCTTTAAATTCAGGTCTTAAAGCCTCGCCTAAGGCAACGGCTATGGCCGCTATCTGGTGTTCGTGCGGGCCGCCTTGCGCGCCACCGGGGAAAACAGCGCTATCCATTTTTTTAGCCAAATCCGGATCCTTATCTAACCCCTTTTGAGTAATCATTATAAATCCGCCCCTTGGTCCTCTCAAGGTTTTGTGGGAAGTAGAAGTAATAATATGAACAAAAGACACCGGACTTTTATGAACACCGGCAACAATCAGGCCACCGATATGGGCAATATCAGCTGCTAAATAAGCTCCGACTCCATCGGCAATTTTTGATAATTCCTCGAAAGGAATTTCCCTCGAATAAGCTGTGGCTCCGCACCAAATTAATTTCGGCTTATGCTCTCTGGCCAAAGTTCTCACTTCTTCCAAATCAATATAGCCGTCAGCTTTCACATGGTAAGGAACACTTTTAAAAAATCTTGAAGACCAGTTAGTTTTCCAACCATGAGTGAGATGGCCGCCGTCTGAAAGATTTTGCCCCATTATCGTGTCCCCGTTCTGACAAACCGCCAGATAAACAGCAAAGTTTGCCGGACTGCCCGAATACGGCTGGACATTGGCATAAGGCACGCCAAAAGCCTGTTTTACTCTTTCAATAGCCAAAGTTTCAACCTGATCAATAATCTGGTTGCCGCCGTAATAACGCCGACCGGGATAACCTTCGGCATACTTGTCAGTTAAAATAGAGCCAAGCGCTTCCAGAACAGCCGGCGAGGTGTGATTTTCTGAAGGAATCATTTCTAAACCCTCTCGGCGCCTTTGTTTTTCAGCCTCAATCAGCTCATAAACTTTTGGATCGGATTGTTTTAAATTCATAAACTTAGATTACCATTTGCTTTGATGTTTTGAAAGTTTTTAACTTTTTTGTTTCTGTGAAAATAAGCTGCGACTGCGATCATAGCGGCGTTGTCAGTCGAGTATTTAGTATCTGGTATCAAGTATTTAGTATCCGGGATTTCTTTATTAATTCTTTCTCCAAATTGTTTTCTTAACTCTCGATTAGCCGTGACACCGCCACCTAAGATTATTGATTTTACCCTGAAATCTTTAGCTGCTTTTATGGTTTTTTTAATTAAAACATCAATAATCGCTTGTTGGATTTCGTGGCAGAATTCAGTTTTTATTTTAGAGTTTATTTTTTTAAATTCTTTAGTTTTATACAAAACTGCCGTTTTTAACCCAGAAAAACTAAAATCATAGTCTTTCGTATACATCATCGGCCTCGGTAAACATACAGAGACCCGTTCTCTGTATGTTTTTGCTAATTTAGAAATTATGGGGCCGCCCGGGTAACCTAGCCCCAAAATCCGAGCAGCTTTGTCAAAGCATTCACCAGCGGCGTCGTCTCTCGTTTCGCCAACCAATCTGTATTTCCCGATTCCTTTCATTAAAATCAGCTGTGTATGCCCCCCGGAAACAACCAAACAGATAGCCGGTAATTTGAGTGGAATCCGATTCCCCTCAATTAAATTGGCCAAGATGTGGCCCTCTATGTGATTGACTGAAATTAATGGTTTTTTTAGTTTCTCTGACAGCTCTTTGGCAAAATTAATCCCTTGCCATAGGCAAGGTTCAAGCCCCGGGCCGACGGTCACCGCGACATAATCTATATCAGATAGTTTACCCTGAGCCTGTCGAAGGGCGCGCTTAAAAACAAGAGGTAAATTTTTCAGATGCTCTCTCTTGGCCAACATAGGATAAACCCCTCCATATTTAGCATGAAGTTTCACTTGCGACGACACGACGTTAGACAAAATTTCTAATTTCAAATTTCTAATTTCTAATACGGCGATTGCGGTGTCGTCACAAGATGTATCTATGGCTAAAATTTTCATGGTCTTAGTATTTTTGGCGGGCATACAGTTAAATCAATTATTTTTGATGGCTTACTTTTCGGCAGATTGCCGGCATCTATTACCAAATCAGGCTGGTATTTTTGATTTTCAAATTGCTTTAAAACTTTTTTAATATTGCCCGACGCTGGTTGGCCGGACAAGTTCGCTGAAGTCCCAGTTAACGGCCTATTGAGTTGCTCGGCTAAGCCGAGCAATAACTTGTAATTTGGAATTCTAAGGCCGATAGTTTTATCTTTTTGCTTTCGCGATTTTAATATAACCGTGACCGCACCGGGCCAAACTTTTCTTAAAAATTTCTCTTGTTTTTCATCAATCTGCGCTAATTCTTTTGCCATTTTTAGGTCTTTAATAAAAATCGGCAAAGGCTTATTTTTTGGCCTCTTTTTTATTTTAAAAACTTTGGCGACTGCTTTTTTATTGGTCGCGTCACAAATTAAACCGTAAACCGTATCGGTTGGGCAGATAATCACTCCTCCATTTTTTATAATTTCCACGGCTAATTCTATATTTTCCATATTCCTCATTCTAAATCAAAAACTAAAAAACTCCAAAAAAATAGCCCCCACTCTAAAACTATGAGTGGGGACGATAGCGGAGAGACCTTCCCTCCATGTAAATTATGGCCAGGTAGCCTTTTACTCACCCGCTTGAAAGGAGCGAGTTTTCTTTGGCTACCCATTGTGAAAGGAGCATTCATCCTCAAGAATTCTGTTATTAAAAGGTGTATTTATTTAAAATAGCATAGCAAAAAGCCCTGTCAAGTGGACTTTTTCACTCCCTTGAATTCGCTGTAAAAAGTTGTGTTGTCTTCAATGTTTTCTCTGACTAAGGAGGTCGGACCAATTTGGCAATTAGAACCGATTAAAATTCCCGGCATTAAAGAAACATTGATGCCAGTTTGAGTATTATTGCCAATAACGCAACCAAACTTTTCTCGTCCTGTGTCCAGAAGATCACCTTTAACTTTAGCCTTGATTGTTTTTTTATCAAAACGAAGATTAGCGGTAATTGTCCCGGCGCCCAAATTGCAATTCTCCCCGATAATAGAATCGCCGATATAACTTAGATGGGGAATACGCGTACCATCGCCAATAATTGAATTTTTTATTTCCACGCCATTGCCGATTTTGCAATTATCGCCGATGGAAACAGGGCCGCGAAGATGGCAATTCGGGCTGATTTGACAATTCTTCCCAATATAAATTTTATCTTTAACGTCTTTTGATAAGTATTCTAAAATAGGAAATAAATCCCAGGGATATTTCAAAGAAAGAACATCTTCCGGCCAAAGCAACAGTTCGGTTTTTTTGTCTTTTAAATAAAGATTAAGAGCCTCAATAAAATCAGCTTCGTGATGCTTTGAAATTTTTTGGTAATAATCAAAAAAACTAGGCTCTAAAAAGTAAATCCCAACTTTTTTAATTTTAGAAGGTTCTTCGCCCTGTTTGGGATTTTCTACTATTTCTACCACTTTCTCTCCCTCCAATTTAAAAACGCCGTAATCCCAAGGGGTATCAGTTTCAGCTCCCACCAAAACTGCCCGGGAATGATTTTTTTCTAAAATTTTACCAACTATTTCTCCAGTTAAAACCTCTGCTCCCCAGACAATGAAAAACGGCTCTTTTATAAAATCCTTAGCCAAAAATATAGCATTGCCCGTGCTTAAGGGCTTTTCTTGGACAATAAAGGAAAAATTAAGGTCTAATTCTTGAGAGATGGGCTTCAAATCCTCTTCTAAAGACGAACCCGGGCTGATAATTATGGCTATATTTTTTATCCCGTTTTCCGCCAGTCCTTTTATCGTCCAATAAATTAAAGGCCGGCCCATTATTTTAATGAGCGATTTATGTTTTTGATTTAATGGCCAAAAGCGAGACGACTCACCGGCGGCTAAAATTACAGCTTGCATAGTTTTAAAATAATTTTTGCTAATTTATTTGGATTATGTTCAACTGTTCCTGATTTTAATAAGTTTTTTCCAATAAACTTTTTATTATTTTTCAAATCATCATTAATTCTAACATTTCCCTCTTTATTGTTATGGATAATAAAATCAACCCTGCCTTTTAAATATTTTTCTATTTCATTTGTAAAATCTAAAACAGAAAATCCGTCAGTTTCTCCTTTTTTTGTCATTATGTTACAAATATAAACTTTTTTGGCCTTGCTTTTATTAATAGCGGCTGAAATACCATCAATCAATAAAATTTGCATTAAAGAAGAATATAAGTCGCCGGGTCCGATAATTATCAAATCAGCTTTTTTTATCGCCTCTACTGCTTCAGGATATGCTCCGGGTTTTGGTTTTAAATAAACCTTGCTGATTTTTGAGTTATGTTTAGGAACGTCAATATTAGCCTCTCCTTTTATAATTTGACCGTTTTCCAATTCGGCATAGAGAGTGGCGTCATCAAGGGTTGAGGGTAAAATATGATACCGAGAAGAAATTTTAAAAACTTCCCCATAGACCCTAAGCGCTTTTTCGTAATCGCCTTCTTTCGCTACGGCTGTGCCTAAAATATTAGCGACAACCGCACCGGCATAAGGGCCATTTTTAAAACGAACGTTAAAGGCGTCTTTAACATCTTGGCTGGCTCCGGACAAAGCGAGGAATGCTCGACGGATATCGCCAAAAGATATATTGGTTTTATAAATCTCTCTTTCACGGCCGGCCGATGCTCCAGAATCCAACATAGCGCAAATAACGGATAAGTTTACCGGGTATTTTTTGAGACCGGCAAGAACCGCCTTAGGCATGGCATTGCCTCCCCCTAAACAGATAATATTTTTTAGTTTCTTTGACATAGCTTATTTTTTAGAATAGACTAAAATTGACTTAAAAACAAGTTTTATGGCATCTAAATTTCTCATTCAGGGCGGGGTGCCACTTTCCGGGGAAGTGGAAATTTCCGGATATAAAAACTCGGCCGGCGCCTGTTTGGCGGCGGTTTTACTTTCCGAAGAGCCGTCAATTATTGATAATTTACCCAGAGTTTCCGACGTTTTAGATCAAATTGAAATTTTGAAGCAAATGGGTGCCGGAGTTGAATGGCTGAACGATAGAAAAGTAAAAATTGATCCTAAAAATATCAATCCGGAAAAAATACCAAGCGATCTTTTTGAAAAAATGAGAGTTTCGGTTTTACTGATAGGCTCTCTTATAACCAGATTTAAAAAATTTAAAGTTCCTCATCCCGGCGGAGATAAAATCGGATTACGGCCAATCTCTACCCACCTGAAAGCTCTGCAAAACTTTGGAGTAAAAGTGGAAGAAAAAGATGGCTTCTACTGCTTTGAAGCGCCGGAAATTCTGGAAGGAAAACATATTGTTTTAAAAGAATTCTCAGTTACGGCTACGGAAATTTCTATGATGGTGGCCAGCCAAGCCCAGGGCAAAACTAGAATTGAAATTGCCGCCGCTGAACCTCAAGTCCAAGATTTGGGAAATATGTTGAGAAAAATGGGAGTTAATATTCAAGGTATCGGCACTCATAATATTGAAATTGAAGGCGGAAAGAAATTAAATGGGGCTGAATTTAAAATTTCACCCGACCCGCTGGAAATTGGCACTTTTTTTATCGCTTTTGCCATTACAGGGGGAACGGGAAAAATTAAAAATATTGATCCCGACCATCTGACAATGTTCTGGGGAGAAATGAAAGAAATCGGCGTAAATTTTGAAATTGGCGCTAATGAAGTTTTAATCAAACCGGCAAAAGAATTCTTCCCCACAAAAATTCAAGTTCTTCCTTATCCCGGATTTCCAACCGACTTACAGCCGGCAGTTTCGGTCCTGCTTACTCAGGCTCAAGGGAAAAGCCTGATTCACGATCCTCTTTACGAAAATCGATTCCAGCATTTGCATGAATTAAGAAAAATGGGAGCCGACATCGAAATTACCGACCCCCACCGAGCTTTAATTTTCGGCAAAACCGAGCTGACCGGCAATAAAATAGATTCTAACGACATCCGGTCGGGAGCGGCTCTTATTTTAGCCGGTCTGATTGCCAAAGGCCAAACTCAAATTGACAACGTTTCCCAAATAGAGCGGGGCTACGAAAAACTCGATGAAAAACTCCGCCTCCTCGGCGCCAAAATAGAAAGAGTTTAGCTTATTATGGATGATTTATCTAATTACAGTAAATTAAAAGAGGATACGCAGAAATTTTATAGTTCGACAGGTAGTGTTTTTTCTCCCGCCTTTAATCAAAAAATTTATTTTACTTCTGAAGGATTCAATCATATCGTTTTTAAAAATGCTCGTTCTGAAAGGGAAAGATCCTCCCAAATTTTAAGATTCAAATTATTACCATTAGCAATAAAATTAGTAAAAATTTCTACAACTTATCAAGAATTCGAAGAAACCATAAAAGAGTTTGACGTAAAAAGCTATAAAAAAAGAATCAAAAAGAGCCTGAGTGTAAATTATTGGGGAATCATCGCCATAATTGACGGAAGAAAAATTAAAGTGATAATTAGAAAGATTGGCGATAATGGCGCGATGCATTTTTGGAGCATTGTCCCCGCTTGGGTAACTAATCAATATCGCGACACGAAATTTTTCACAACGATGAAGGGAAGTCCAGATGAAGATTAAAAACAAAAATACCGCCTTAAAGCGGTGTTTTTGTTGTGCCTGCCTTCGGCTTATGTATTTAGCCGAATAGGGCTGACGCCCCACAAGCACATTTTTAGTATAGCAAAAAGTTATCCCCAGTCAAGCTTTTACATGTTAGACATCGGATGTTTAACATATTTGATCGAGATTATGAAAAACTCGACGAAAAACTCCGCCTCCTCGGCGCCAAAATAGAAAGAGTTTAACTAATTTAACTAATTTTTCTTAATAGCTCTGATATTTTTTCTTTTAATTCTGGGATATCTTTTTCAATAATTTTATAAGTAAGCTTTAAATCTACTCCGAAATATTCATGAATAATAATATCTCTTGTCCCCGCAATTTTTTTCCATTCAATTTCCTGGTGATTATTTTTAAAACTTTGGGGTAAATTTTTAACTGCTTCTCCAATAATTCCTAATCTTCTAATAACTGCGTCTTGAATCATTTCCGACTCTAAAAACTTCTCGCGAGATATCCCCGCTGTAAAACTTTCTATCCTTTCTATGCTTTCTAAGATATGAAGGAGAAATATTCTTATATTTTTCCTCATAAAATTATTTTTTGCTCTTTTAAAATAATATTTCTTAAAAGCGGATGGATAGAATCGTAAGTTAAAACATCTACCTTTTTATTAAGTTTTTCTTCTAATTCAATTTTTAATCCAACTAAATCAAACAATGTTTTGTTATCTTTTTTAAATTTTATAAGAATATCAACGTCGCTATTTTTTTTCGCTTCACCCCTTGCGGCTGAACCAAAAACCGCCGCCCTTTTGACATCATTGCGTTTTAAAATCGGATTGATTTTATTTTTTATATCTTTAATATTCATATATTGTTTATATCACAGATCGGCTCCCTTTACTAAAAATCAGCTAATTTAAAACTCCACATGCAATAGTAATATCTATGCTATAGCAATGATATTACTATTATATTATTCTGCTATTCTATAGAGTTGTTAGACATTGAATGTTTAACAATGTTTAACAATTTACCTAAAAATAAAAAAGCAGGGCGAGATAATTTTTCCCCCTGCTATTACGCCGATTCCCGACAGAATATCATCGTGTTAATATGTTTAAACCCTCGGAAACCTTCTGACCCAGCACGGCTAACTCAACTTTACGCTTGTCCGAAGTATTAGGATTCTGATATTCTAGCTCTATTTTGTCATATGTTTCCTTCAAGGCCTCGATGTAATTAGAAACACGAACTCTTAAGTTCAATCCTATTATGTCTACAAGGCGGGCAGACAGCTCTTTATTCTCTGTCTCTGTAGCTCTCATTCGATCAATTTCCTCAAGCTCCTCCTCACTCAATTCTTGTCCCAGCTTTAGTCTATTTTCAAAAAGATCTATTAATGACATTTTATCCTCCTAATGAACAGTATATCGTTAATTCTTTAATTGTCAATTTTATTAAACAAAAGTGGAGGTCAGAGGCCCCACTTTTTTAGTGAAAATCTTTGGTAAGGTCTTGCCAGTCGGTTTTTCTTTTTTGAGTATACCAAGTATTGTGCGGCAGTTGTTCTTCAAAAACCGGCCTTTCTTTTTTATAAAAAATGCCGATGGGAATTTTTTGATCCCTATCAAAACAATAATCCCATTCCTCGGCTCTCTCCATGGCCTCTTTTGAATTAGTCAGATCGCGAATCGGGTCTAACTTATAAATATTTTTCTGGAAATAAGGAACAGTATTATGGAAAACAATACAAGGCTGTAAAATATCAATAAAAGAAAATCCTTTATGCAAAATCGCTTCCTTAATAAGATTTTTCAAATGTTCTATATCTAAAGCTGATCCTCGGGCGACAAAACTGGCTCCGGCCGTTAAAGCTAGGGCAATGGGGTTTAAGGGCTTTAAAGGGCCCTTTTCCGATGTTGGCGTGGGTTGGCCAACAGTTAAGGCAAAAACCTGATTATTATTAACAATCATCGTCATATCCGAGTTATATCGGCAATTATGGATAAAATGCTCCATACCTTCAGAGTAAGTGTCGCCATCGCCGCCAAAGCCGATAACCGTTAATTTTGGATTTCCGATTTTCATCCCCAAAGCAATCGGCAAGACCCGGCCATGCAATCCGGAAAAACTATTCAACTCTAAATAGTCAAAAATTTTAGCATGGCAACCGATGCCGGTGACGATAGCCGTATTTTTGATTTCAATTTTATTTTCATTGACCAATTCAACTAAAGCCCTTTTGGTTGACTCCAAAATACTGAAATCCGGACACCCCGGGCACCAAGTATTCTCTTCTTTTGTATTTAAATCTTTATTTTCCATGGATTTCGTTAATTAAGTATTCCGCAGTAAATGGTCTGGCGTCGTATCTTAAAATTTTATTTTTAATAATAAATCCTGTTTGTTCGGCGATAACATCTCCAAGCAATCCGGTGGAATTATTTTCTACTAAAATAATCTTTTTTGCCTGCCTGCCGGCAGGCAGGGACTTCTTAATTTCTTTCAAAACCTCTTCTTTCGGAAAAGGCATTAAATAAGAAATCTGCAGGAATCGGAAATTTTTTAATTTCGGCAAAGCATCAATAATAGCGCCTTTAGTTGATCCCCAGCCAATAATTAAATTACGTCCTTTTCCGTAGATGCTAACGGGATTTAATTTTTTAGTTTCTTTAGCAATAGACTCCTGTTTTCTCTGACGCTTATCGTTCATTTTTATTATCCATTCCGCATTTTCTGTGGTATTGCCAAAATCAGTGTGCTCATAACTATTGGCGCGAACCACCGGCCCTTGACCCGGAACCAATCGCGGCGACACGCCGGTTTTTGTGATTTGATAGCTTTTATAATTCAAAGGAATTTTATCTAAAATAAATCTGGAATTACTTATGGATGATTTAGCTATATTGTCAAAACTATAGCTTGATTCGCTTAAATGCTTGTCTCCTAATATAATTATTGGCGCCAGATATTTTGAAGACAAATAAAAAGATTCCTGGGTTCTAATAATAGCTTCTTTGGCGTCTCCCGGAGCGACAACTACTCTGGGAAATTCGCCCTGGCCGGGATTTAAGGCAAACTTCAAATCACCTTGGCCAGTATAGGTGGCAACTCCGGTTGAGGGAGCAGTCCTCTGACCTAAGAAAATCACCAAGGGCAATTCCACCATGCCGGCTAAGCTTAAAGATTCGGTCATTAAAGCGAAGCCGCCGCCGGAAGTGCCCACCATTGTTTTCGCCCCGACAAAAGAAGCGCCGATAGCTGCGTCAACAACAGCGATTTCGTTTTCCAATTGCAAAACTAAAATGTTCTGCTCTAGCTGCCTTTTAGCCAAAAAACTCAAAATGGAAGTAGCCGGAGTCATTGGATAAGCAATGTAAATATCCATTCCTGCGGCAATCGCTCCCAAAGATAATCCCTCATTACCAGAAAGTAAGTATTTTTCTTTGCCGTTTTTCACTAATTTCTCTTTAATTTCAATTGAATTATATCCTTCCTCTATCGCTGTTTTAGCCATTTCAGCTTTTTCCTTGAATTCTTCCTCAAAAGCCTTAAATATAGGACTTTTATCAACGCCAAAATATTTAAAAAGCTTGCCGATCAAAACATTATTGCCAAAAATCGGTTTTAAACCTTTACCGTCAAAAATTATTCCTCCTTTGTTTAAATTTTTCTTATGAAGATCAATAGTCTTTTGGTCTAAAGCCAAGATAATATCAAACTTATCTTTATGGGAAGAAATAGGTTTATCGGAAATACTTATAACGTTAAAATTGTGGCCGCCGGTAATTAAAGATGGATAATCGCGGTAATTAAAAACATAATAGCCTAAATGGCAAAAAATCTTCGCAATTAAATGTGAAGTAACCGCCGTACCCTGTCCCGCTTTTCCACCAATTAAAATTGTTTTCTCCATAATATCTTCCAATATATCACAAAAAATAATGATTTGAAAATAAAAAAGTCCCCCCACGAGTACCGAAGTACCATGAGAGGACTTTTGCTCAATGCCCCTTATTTTAAGGTAACCATCCATCGGCAGACTTTGTCGAAAAGAGAATTAGATTTGCGAAATGCTCTCAGCAACTCATAATTACTAATATCGTGGAGGTAGGCCACGACACGTGTCTCACCGTGTGGATTTAACCACTCATCACCTCCAAAAACTATGGGCCCGGTATCATTATATTTAGGAAACTTATTTCTAAAAGGTTCCATCATTTGGCCACCAACAAGTCGGTAGCCCATCCCATCTGCTCTTGCTCTTGCCTCATTAAGATTATTATTATGACCCAAATGAATGAGCTTCACCCTGCGTACCCGCTTGCCCGTATATTGAGGACCGAGATATTTCCAATCTTTAACCTCGTAGTTAGCAAGAGCAACAACCGTCATAGGATCGACATCAATAACCTCGAGATTAAACCACACACCACCAGCCGGTACAATAGTTAATCGTCGACTCGTGAATACCTCCCGGATGTTGGCTATAAAAGGACCTTTACCACCGATTATTTCCTGAGCCTCTTTAAATGAGAGATCGTGTGGTATGGCAGCAACTATAGTGGCAGCGATATCCCTTCGCTGCCCATCGGTTGCCTTGTGGTGGACTGTTCCATTCTTCATGGACTGTTCCTCCTTATTTAAGGTTCTCGCACAGCAGAAAAATTTACTATGCGTGAACTTTATTTAGCACGCTTTATTTGTTCTGTCAAATTTATCCCGACACCCGATGTCGGGATTATACTCCATATATAAATTATTTTACTCTACGGTGACGGATTTTGCCAGGTTGCGGGGACGATCCACGTCGCACTCTCTTAGCGTCCCCATATAATAGGCAAATAACTGCAAAGGAATAATAGACAAAATCGGCGTCAGCATTTCCAGAGTTTTGGGGATATAAATTACATCGTCTGCCAGGTTTTTTATTTCCTCATTGCCTTCGGTAGCTATAGCAATAACCTTGCCTTTTCTGGCTTTTATTTCTTCAATATTAGAAACCATTTTTTCATAGACCGAATCTGACGGACAAATAGTCACTGTCGGAAAATTTTCATCAATCAAAGCAATTGGGCCGTGCTTCATTTCCCCGGCGCCGTAACCCTCGGCATGGACATAAGATATTTCTTTTAGTTTTAAGGCTCCTTCTAAAGCGATAGGGAAGTTATATTTTCTGCCTAAGAATAAAAAGTTTCCGCAATTTTTATATTTTTTAGCCACTGCCTCAATCTTAGAGCTGTCTTTCAATATTTTCCCGACTAATTCAGGAATTAAGGCTAGCTCTTTAGCAATTCTTTGCCCCATAACTAAAGAAAGCTGACGCTGTCTGCCCAAATACAAAGTCAAAAGAGCTAAAATTGCCAATTGCGAAGTAAAGGCTTTGGTAGAAGCAACGCCAAGTTCCGGTCCGGCGTGATTATAAACTCCGGCCTCTGTTTCTCTGGTGACACTGGAACCAATGGTATTAACTAACCCTAAGATCATTGCTCCTTTTTCTTTCGCTTCTTTTAGGGCGGCTAAAGTGTCAGCGGTTTCACCGGATTGAGAAATAGCTAAAACCGCTGTTTTCTTATCAATGATAGGCTTCCGATAACGATATTCTGAAGCTAAGTCTACTTCAACCGGCACACCGGCATATTCTTCAAGCATATATTCTCCCACCAGCCCGGCATAATAAGCAGTGCCGCAAGCAATAATGTTCAGCCTTTCAATATCTCTTAATTTATCTTGGACAGAAGCTAATCCTCCCAACCTTGCCTTGCCATCTTCTAAAATCAATCTGCCGCGCAAAGAATTTTCTATACTCTCCGGCTGCTCCATAATTTCTTTGAGCATAAAATGGGGATAGCCGCCTTTTTGGGCTTCTTCAATCGTCCAATCTAGTTCTATGGGCTCTTTGGCTTTTTGATGATTCATCAAGTCGGTAATTGTAAATTCTTCAGGAGTAATCACGGCAATTTCTCCATCCTCCAGAAAAACCACTTTATTTGAATGAGAAAGAATAGCCGCAGAGTCTGAAGCGACAAAACCGCCTGCGCCGTTAACGGAGATGACTAAAGGACTGGCCATTCTGGCGACGACAATTTTTCCGGGATCTTCTTTGGCTATTACGGCAATACCGTAAGTGCCTTTAATCAATTTCAAAGCTTTGCGAACCGCATCTTCCAGATTCCCTTGGAAAAAATTTTCAACCAAGTGAGGTAAAACTTCGGTATCTGTTTGCGAAACAAATTTATGGCCTTTTTCTTCCAACTTTTTTTTCAATTCTTTATAATTTTCAATAATCCCGTTATGAACCAGCCAAATATTGTTTTTGCAGTCGTGATGCGGATGGGCATTTTCTTCGGTCACCTCGCCGTGAGTTGCCCAGCGGACATGGCCCAAACCGACATTTCCATTTATATCGCAGGGAATAATTTTTGTTTCTAATTCTTCTAATTTGCCCACCGCCTTAACGCTGGTAATTTCATTGCCGCATAAAACAACAATACCGCTGGAATCATATCCTCGGTAGCTTTCTCTTTTAAGCCCTTCCATTAAAATTGGAACGGCATTTTTTTTACCTATATAACCGACTATTCCGCACATACAATATTGATTAGTTTATTTTTAATAAAAATTATTTTTTTAATCTCTTTACCTGCTACCCATTGTTTAACTTTTTCCCGATTTAAAGTCAATTTTTTAACTTCGCCTTCGGAGATTTCAGCCTCGACCTCAATCTTATCTCGGAATTTGCCGTTAATCTGAATAATCAAGTTGATTTTATCTTCCTGCATTAATTTTTCGTCGTATTTCGGCCAAGATTCTTCAAAAATAGAATTTTTATTGCCTAAATTGCTCCATAATTCCTCAGCAATATGCGGCGCAAATGGCGCCAGCAATTTCAATAAAATTTCAAAACTATTTTTTGTTATTTGGTCTGATTGATTAACTAAAATCATCAAGGCTGAAATTGCCGTATTATAATTTAAACTTTCTATATCCTCCGTCACCTTTTTAATCGTTTGATGTAACAAGCGACTTAGAGACTTAGTCTCTAAGTGGGAGACTAAGTCTCTTTTAACTTTAAATTGTAATTGCCAAACTTTATTTAAAAATCTGTAACAACCTCTTAAGCCGTTCGTGCTCCAAGCAATTGCCTGATCAAATGGCCCCATAAACATTTCATAAAGACGTAATGAATCAGCGCCAAATTTTTTGACAATATCGTCCGGGTTAATGACATTGCCAAAAGACTTGGACATTTTCCTGTTGTCTTCGGCTAAAACCATGCCATGGGAAGTTCTTTTTTGGTAAGGCTCGGAAGACGGCACTATCCCGATGTCATATAAAAATTTGTAAACAAATCTGGAATATAAAAGATGCAAAGTGGTATGTTCCATACCGCCGTTATACCAATCAAGAGGCATCCAGTATTTTATTTTTTTAACATCAGCCAAGGCTTTATTATTTTTCGGATCTAGATATCTTAAATAATACCAGTTAGATCCGGCCCAATTAGGCATAGTGTCAGTTTCCCGCTTAGCCTGGCCGCCGCATTTCGGACATTTAACATTAACCCAATCCGTGATAACTGCCAAGGGCGATTCGCCGGTTCCTGTTGGCTGGTATTTTTCAACGTAAGGAAGCTCTACCGGCAAATCTTTTTCCGGCACCGGCACTTGGCCGCATTTCAAGCAATGAATAATTGGAATGGGCTCTCCCCAATAATGTTGCCTTGAAAAAACCCAATCCCTTAATTTGTAATTTATTGTTTTCTTCCCGCCAACAAACTTAGTAATTTCCCATTTAGCAACATCTGACTCCATCCCGTTAAATTTTCCAGAATCAACCAAGCGTTCCTTATCGTCAACAACAATTTTAATCGGCAGATTATATTTTTTGGCAAAATCAAAATCGCGCTGATCATGAGCCGGAACCGCCATAATGGCGCCGGTTCCATAAGAAGATAAAACATAATCTGCCACAAAAACAGGAATTTCTTCATTGTTTGCCGGATTTATCGCTTTTATTCCCTTTAATTCCACACCGGTTTTATCTTTAGTTAATTCCGTTCTTTCCAGCTCGCTTTTCTTTTTCGCTTCTTTGCGATATTTTTGGACTTCGTCCCAATTTTCAATTTTTAATTTTAAATTTTCGATTAACGAATGTTCCGGCGATAAAACTAAATAAGTACAGCCGAATAACGTATCTGGCCTTGTTGTAAAAACTGGTAAATTGTCATAGGTGTCACCTATGACAATTTTAAATTTAATTTCTGCGCCTTCTGATTTTCCTATCCAATTTATTTCTTGGGATTTAACGCGCTCGGGGAAATCAACATTCTTCAAATCGTCTATCAATCTGTCGGCATACTTGGTAATTCGTATCATCCATTGCTTTAATGTTTTCTCTCCGACTGGCGTATGACATCTTTCGCAAGCTCCATCAACTACTTCTTCATTAGCCAAACCAATTTTGCAAGAAGGGCACCAGTTAACCGGAATTTCCGCTTGATAAGCCATGTCTTTCTCAAAAAGTTTTAAAAAGATCCATTGAGTCCATTTATAATATTCGGGATCAGTTGTATTTATCTCCCTTGACCAATCAAATGACAGACCCAAACTCTTAAGCTGTCTTTTAAAATTAGCTATATTTTTTCCCGTGGCCGCGCTCGGATGGATGCCATTTTTTATGGCATAATTTTCTGTCGGCAAACCAAAAGCATCCCAGCCAATCGGGAACAAAACATTAAACCCTTCCATTCTTTTTTTTCGGCAGACCGCGTCTAAAGCAGAATAACTTCTGACGTGGCCGACATGAAGGCCGTCGCCAGAAGGATAAGGAAATTCAACTAAAATATATTTTTTAGGTTTTTTACTCGAATCTTCAGTTTTATAAAACCCTTTCTTCTCCCAAAATTTTTGCCATTTCGCTTCAATTCTCTGCGGGTTGTATTGTTCCATAATATACTTAATTTAACATAAAAAATCAGCTCTCTCAAGCTGGTTTTTGTCTAATTTATCACGAGAACCGTTCTCGTGATATTAAATTCTAAAGAGTTTTCTGGCATTTTGAGTGGTAGCTTGAGATATTTCTTCAATGCTTACATTTTTTAGTTCCGAAATTTTTTCAGCGACATATTTCACGTATAAAGGCTCGTTGCGGCCTTCCATGGGCTTCGGAGTTAAATACGGACAATCGGTTTCTAAAACAATTCTTTCTAGGGGAGTTTTTTTAATCACGTCGTTTAAATCAAGCTTAAAGATTATTCCATTAAACCCTAAATAAAAACCCATTTCCAAATATTTCTGCGCCTCCTCCCAAGTTCCTGTGAAACAATGGATTACCCCGCGTATTTTAGGAGATCCGATTTCGTCGCGAGATCGGATCTCGTTTATTAAGTCGTTATGCGCTGAACGGCAGTGAAAAATAACCGGCAAATTTAATTCTTTTGCCAAATCCAGCTGTTTACAGAGAACCGTTCTCTGCAATTCTTTGAATTCCTCGAGTTTTGTTTTAGTTTTTGGCCGGTAATAATAATCTAAGCCGATTTCACCGATGGCAACAACTTTGGAAGATTTGGCGAGTTTTTTATATTTTTCAGAATCAAATTCTTCATTTTTGGTCGGAATAATTACTTCTTCTTCGTCTAATTTTGTTTTAAAAATGCCATCGGCTAAATGAATCGGATGAAGCCCAATGGCCGCATAAACTCCGCTTTCATATTTCTCAGCCATTTCTACCGCTCTCTTTGAGGTAGAATACTGCGAACCGACATTTATCATTTGAACTCCTCCAGCCAAAGACCGGCCAATCACTTCGTCGGCATCATCCTTAAAAGCATTGAAATTCACGTGGGCGTGCGTATCAATTAGCACTTTCATTTTCTTTTAATTTTTTATAAGACAATAAAATGGAAATTATCAAAACCGATAAAATAAAGCCGATCGAAAAAGCCAGGGGAATATGATAAAACTGGTTTAAAATCATTTTCAAGCCGACAAACGCCAATAAAGCTATTATGGCTTTTTCCAAGTAAATGAATTTTGGCAAAAAAGTGATTAAGAAAAAATAAAGAGCCCTTAAGCCGAGTATGGCAAAGGCATTGGAAGTATAGGCCAAAAACGGATCTTGCGTGATGGCTAGAACTGCGGGCACGGAATCTAAAGCAAAAACCAAATCCGATCCTTCAATCAAAATCAAGGCAATAAAAAGAGGGGTAAAATGGAGCTTTCCTTCTTTTTTTATACAAAATTTATTTTCCTTGCAATCGTCTGCCATGGGAATAAATTTTCTTACAATCTTCAAAAATAAGCTTTTCTGGGGGTTTATTTTTTCCCCTTTTTGAAGAAGAAGCTTAAGCGCTGTAAAAATCAAAAAAGCGCCAAAAATATAAAAAAGAAAATCAAATCTCTGTAAGAGCCAAATGCCCCCGAAAATGAAAACGGCTCTCATTAAAAAAGCGCCCAAAATTCCCAGTTTTAAGATTTTCTGCTGGGCAATTACGGAAAGATCAAAATAAGAAAAAATTACCAAAAAAACAAAAAGGTTGTCTAAACTAAGCGATTTTTCCAACAAATAAGCGGCGAAAAATTCCAAAGCTTTTTCATGCCCCAAGAAAAAATAAATTAGCAGATTGAAAAATAACGCCAAACCTATCCATCCTAATGTCCAAAAACCCGCCTCCCTCATGGAAAGTTCTTTTTTCCTTCTTCCTTGTAAATAAAGGTCAAAAATAACGGCTCCTAAGATAAAAATTACAAATAAAACCCAAAATATTTGAGAAACAGAAATCATATTTTAAATTCGCGGGAATAATGACTGACTAACCCTATTTTTTATCTGCTCTATTATTTTTCCCGAGGTTTCGGGCATAAATGGCTTTATTAAATTTGCAATTTCGATGATTGTTATTTGTAAATCATCTATAATTTTTTCTTTTCCTCCCTCCCAAGGTTTTTCTTCGTTTATAATTTTGTCGCAAAAACTGATTAACTCCCAAATCGCAATTAAAGCTTCGTTAAATTTAAATTCCTCAAGCGCCTTTTTATATTTCTCTCGAGTTTTATTTATTTGAATTTCGAATTTTGGATTTATTTTGGATTTTGAGATTTGAATTTTGAATTTTTCGGCCAATGTTATTACTCTCGCCACCAAATTTCCCAGCCCACTGGCTAAATCAGCATTGTATCTTTGCTCAAATTTTTCAATAGTAAAGTCTCCGTCTTCGGTTGCTGGAATTTCCCGCAAAAGAAAATAACGAACTGCGTCTGCGCCGTATTTTCTAATTAATTCAAACGGATCGACTACGTTCCCTAATGATTTCGACATTTTTTGGCCGTTAGAAGTTATAAAGCCGTGGACAAAAATTGATTTTGGCAAGGGCAATTTTGAAGATAAAAGCATTCCCAGCCAAATTGTGGCGTGAAATCTTAAGATATCTTTTCCCAGACAATGGATATCGGCCGGCCAATATTTCTTCGGGAGAAGGTAATTCACAAGAGCGTCTGCCCAAACATAGATTGTTTGAGAATCGTCATCTGGCACAGGTATGCCCCATTTCAAATCTTTACTCGGCCTTGAAAAACTGATGTCCTCTAATCCCTGCCTGACAAAGTTTAACATTTCGTTTTTCTTTTCTTGGGGAATTATTTTTACCTCATCTTTTTTAATCAACTCTTCTATTTTGTTTGAATATTTCGAAAGCCTGAAAAAATAATTTTCCTCGCCAATGGCTTCCGGTTCTTTAAGATGGATCTTACATTTTCCGTCAATTAAATCTTTTTGAGTGATAAAAGCCTCACAGCCTAGACAATAAAGGCCTTTGTAATTTTTTTTATAAATATCGTTATTTTTTTTCAGTTTCAACCAAATATCTTTTACTGTCGGCCAATGCCGCGCCTGATCGGTGGTTCTGATAAAATCGTCATTAGATAAATTTAAACCCTTAGTTAATCCATGAAATTTGGCAGAAATTTCATCGGTGAATTCTTGCGGGTTTTTACCTGATTTTTCTGCCGCCTTGGCGATTTTCGCGCCATGCTCATCGGTCCCGGTCAAAAAGAAAACATCCTCACTTAAATTTCGATGATAACGGGCTAAAACATCCGCCTGGATCGCTTCTAAGGCAAAGCCGATATGCGGAGACGCATTTGTATAAGCAATGCTGGTTGTGATATAAAATTTATTTTTCATCTGTTTATTATTACCACAAATTCTCCTCTAATTTCCTCTTTTGTCAACTGGTTTAAAACGTCTTTAGCTTTACCGCGATAAACTGTTTCAAATTTCTTAGTCAATTCGCGACCAACCACAATATCTCTCAGGGGTTCAATCTCATTTAAAGTTTTAATAATACGATAGGGTGATTCGTAAAAAATTACCGGATATCTTGAAGTGGCGACCTCTTCAAAAAATTTTTTCCTTTTATTCTTTATCGGCGGAAATCCCAGAAATAAAAATCTATCCATCGGAAAACCAGCAATACTTGCTACCGCAGTTAAAGCAGATGGCCCAGGCACAGGTTGCACCTGTGTAAATTCGGCAATAAGTTTATTACCAGGGTCGGAAATGCCCGGAGTGCCGGCATCGGAAACCAGGGCCAAGTTTTTGCCTTGTTTTAAAAGATCTAATATATATTCTATTTTATTTAATTTGCTGTGCTGATGGTAGCTCAATGTTGGTGTTTTAATTTCGTAATGGCTGAGTAATTTTTGAGTTACTCTCGTATCTTCACACAAAATTAAATCAACCCTTTTAAGGGTTTCAACGGCTCTAAAAGTTATATCTTGAAGATTGCCGATAGGAGTGGCAACAATATATAAAACAGCCATTTTATTCAATGGATTCTTTTCTCTTTTTTAAAAAATCTCTGGAAAATTCAAAGATTACGCCAGCTAAGGGAATAACTAGAATTGCCCCTAAAATTCCCCAGAGCTGGCTGCCGATCAGTAAAGCGATGAACACCAGCACTGCCGGTATTCCGACAAATTTCCTGGTTAAAATCGGAGTTATAATATTGCCCTCGATTTGCTGTATAAGAAAAAAAATAATCAGAACGAAAGCAGCTTTTGTCCATGAATCTAATCCTGTAAAAACAAATATAATAATTCCCGTAACAATCGGACCTATGATCGGAATAATATTTAAAATTCCGGCGAGAAAAGCAAAAGAAATGGCATATTTCACAGCTAAAATTTTACAGGCAGCGAAAGTAAGCAGTCCCACAAACAAACCGGTAAGGATTTTTGAGCCAAACCAACCGGAAACCTTTGCTTGAGATTTTTTCCAAAGGATTAAGACATACTCTTCGTATTTTTTAGGAGAAAAAATACCGACTGTTTTCTCAATAGCATTTTGTTCAAAGGAAAGAAAAATTGCAATAGTAAAAATAGTGATGGTGGAAAAAATACCGCCAAAAATAATTGAAACTGCGGAAAATATATTAGAAGATGCTTTTATCGCCAACCCTCCCAATCCGTCAACAAAACTGTCAAAACTATCAAACGTTTCAAGCCCCAATCCCTTTAAGGGCGGAGCTAATTTTTCAAAGTACTGAGGGAAAAACTGAGAGAATTGCTTAAGTTCATTGACAAAAATTGGAATAGTTAAATAAACAAAAAAACCTAGAATACCGAACACTCCGGTATAAATTAGGATAGTAGCTAAAACTCTGGGAATTTTGTATCTTTGCAAAAATTCAATGGCGGGATTAAACAAAACGGAAATAATTAAGGCAAATATCACTAAAACCAAAATATCCCTTAGTAAAAATACAAGATAAAGGGAAAATCCGATTAAAACAACTTTAAAAATTGTTTGCCAAGATATGTCTAATGTTTGGTTCATCGTTTTTAAACGGGCCGATTAAAGCCAAATTTAATTTTCCCGGCTGAAAAATATCTTTAGCTACTTTCAGGATATCACTTTGGGAAACTTTATCAATTTCCCGGAAAAAATCATTTGGGGTTAAAATTTTCTTTTCTAAAAGTTCCTGAAATCCGAAAAAAGAGGCCTGGGAGTCAGACGGCTCTAAATAAATAGCTGTTTTCCCTTTGATATTATCTTTGGCTTTTTTAAGCTCTTGAGCGGAAACTTTAATTTGAGAAATTTTTTTATACTCTTTTAAAATAGTTTGGATGCTTTTTTTCACCCTTGTATTGTCCACACCGGCATTGGTGACTAAAAACCCCGTGTCAGTGCTGGTGTCAGTTTCCGTTGAAATATAATAAGCCAATCCTAATTTTTCCCTTACCTCGGTAAAAAGCCGATTGCTCATCATCCCTCCGGCTCCCAAAATTGTTGCCAATAATTCTTGAGCGTATTTTTGAGGATGAAAAATATTATATCCCCGAGCTCCCAAACAAAAATGAGTCTGGTCGGTTTTCTTATAATGAATTAAGCATCCCGGCTTATCCTGTTTCTCAATAACTTTTAATTTTTCCTCTGTCTGTTTAATTTTTATTTTCGAAAAATATTTTTCTACTTTGGCCAGTCCTTCAGATTCGTTAATTTTTCCGGCAATACAAACGATAACGCTGGAAGAAGTGTAATGATTATTGACATAATCTACGAGATTTTGCCGGTTAATTTTAGAGACCGTTTCTTTCGTCCCGGCAACATCCCAGCCGGCCGGCTGATCGCCGTATAAAAGTTTCGTCCATAAAGTTTGGACATATCTCCTTGGATCGTCATAATACATATTTATTTCTTCAATAATCACCCCTTTTTCTTTTTCAATTTCCTTGGCCGGAAAAGTGGAGTTTAAAAGAATGTCCGAAACCCATTCCAAGGCTAATTCGAAATGCGACGCCTCAACTTTAGCGTAAAAGCCTGTGCATTCTTGGGAAGTGAAAGCGTTGTAAACGCCACCGACTTTATCTAAGGGTTCAATTACAGCTAAGGCCGTCGGTTTTTCTTTTGTTCCTTTAAAAAATAAATGCTCCAAAAAATGAGAAATGCCGGAGATATCTTTGGTTTCATATTTTGAACCGGTCCCGACCAACACTAAAACCGTCACCGTTTCCGTATTATCCTGCGGCACGGTAATTATCCTCAACCCATTTTTTAACGTAGTTTTGCGAAACATATTATTTAACAAATTCAATCTTAAGATACTGACCTTCTTTCTCGTATGCCTCTCTAAATACCTTATCTTTCATCTGTTGGGCTAAATAACGCTCAAAAGACAAATATACAATTTTTTTATTATTCTTTCTCATATTCAATAAGTTTCTTATGGATGTTAGACGTCTGGCGTCTAACACTACCCGACTAATCATTACTTAATTATATCAGAAAATTCAGTTTTTCAAAATAAAAACCGCTCGCTTGGCGATTTTTCGTAGACATAATATCTTTTCTGTCCAGCTTAACGGTTTAGTTTATCTTTTAGAATATTCGCTAAGTCTTTAATCTTAACTCTTTCTTGTTTCATAGTGTCGCGGTCGCGGATAGTGACATCATTTTTTTCTAAACTATCAAAGTCAACGGTAATGCAGGCCGGCGTGCCGATTTCATCTTGCGAATAATAACGCTTGCCGATATTCCCCCGATCGTCAAAAGCCACCATAAAATCTTTCCGCAGATCATCATAAATTTTTTTAGCCAGCTTTACGAGTTCCGGTTTATTCGCCAAGAGCGGGAAAACTGCGGCTTTGTAGGGAGCCAGTTTCACGGGCAACTTTAAAACGATTCTTTTATCTTCTTCTTTATACGCCTCCAGAAGCGCCACTAAAACCGAACGATCAACTCCCCATGTCGGCTCTATGACGTGCGGATAGAACGCATTGACGCCCTCCTCTTTATACGGCGGTTCTTTGAAGTGGTTTTTCAAATCGAAATCGGTTCTATAAGCCAAGCCGTATAATTCTTTCCGACCAAAAGGAAAATCATAATCAAAGTCTATGGTTCTTTTAGAGTAGTGAGCCCGTTCCTTATCGGAAATTTCATTTTCATGGATATTTTTAATATCAACTCCCAAATCTTTAATCCATTCTATTATTTCTTTTCTCCAGTATTCAAAATATTTTTCCCAATCTTCTTGGCGGATAAAATACTCTATTTCCATTTGTTCGAATTCGCGCGTTCTAAAAATAAAATTCCCCGGAGTAATCTCATTGCGGAAAGCTTTGCCGATTTGAGCAATTCCAAAGGGCAAAGTTTTTCTAGAGGTGTCTAAAACATTTTTGAAATCAACGAACATTGCTTGGGCAGTTTCCGGACGGAAATAAGCAATATTGTTTTTTTCTTCCGCCGGGCCGATAAATGTCTTAAACATCAAATTAAACTGCATTGAAGAAGTAAATTCTTTTTTGCCGCAATCTGGACATTTCGTTTCCTCTAAAGAATCTTCGCGAAATCTATTATGGCAATTTTTACATTCAACAAGCGGATCGGTAAACTCTTTCAAATGACCCGATGCCTCCCAAACCTTGGGATTCATAATAAGCGAAGAGTCTATGCCCACCATATCATCGCGGCTCTGAACAAATCTTTTCCACCAAAGCTGCTTGATATTATTTTTAAGTTCCGTGCCTAACGGGCCGTAATCCCACGAGTTAGACAATCCGCCGTAGATTTCCGAACCAGGGAAAACAAAACCCCGCCTCTTGCATAAACTAATAATTTTATCCATTAAATCTTGCATAATTTTAAATTTACTGCACTATTCCAAGCGCCGGGGTGATGGTCTTATCATCGGGCAAGGTGGTATTTATAACGGGCGCTGTTGCTTCTAAAGTAGACTCTGTCCAAGTGTCTTCGCCGGTAATCTGAACTTGGCCGATGATATTCGGCGTCTGGCCTCTTTGAGATACTGTTGGAGTAAAAGCAACTTGAAAAGAAAAATTAGGAGGGGAGTTCAAAACTCCTTTTCCTCGTTCCAAATTTCCCAGAGACCAAACAATCTCCCTAGACTCTGAATCAAAAGTAAATTTTTGAGCTTCTTCTTCCGGGAATATTTTCCCGGTTAATTCCACTCCTTGGGGTAAAGTAGCTTTCATTTTTACATCTCTGACATCTGAATAATAATTTTTTGCCTGCCAAAGTATGGTATAAGTGGTAGTTTCTCCTCCTCTTGGCGGCAGAGGACCCGAATTGCCAAAAACCTCATCCTGAAAATAACCTTTTTGGATCGCTTCCATTTTAGAGCCAATTTTGGTGACAAATTCTTCTTCAACCTGAGAAGCAAAAACCTTGTTTCTTAAAACCGGATTTTTAACGTTGCCTAAATCGTCTTTCACTCTTACCCAAAAATCAACCTTGCCCTCTTCAGTCGGCGCTAAATATTGAAGTTTTGCCACCCTTTTCCAGTCAAAAACAATTGAGTTGTCTCCGGATTTAAAAATACCCGAATCAGATTTAATCGTATTAAAATCAAACGCATCGCCCTCTAACTTATTAACAATAAATAAATTAGTCAAAGCGTCATCCCCGATATTTTTGAAAAAAACTTCATAGTGCAGCCAATCGCCGGGGGAAGCCGGATATTTAGGATTATTATTAATTTCCTGGCGCAAAAAGACTGATGCCTTGGTAATTTCCACTCCGCCTTCAGCCTCCTTCAACAAGACAAATTCTCCATTTTTCCAGATGCCTAATTTTGCTTTAAAAATTTTTGCCGAGCCCACGTCTCCGGAAACTTTGCCGGAAATTTCTACTCTGCCGCCTTGCGATTTATTTAAAACAGGGATATCCCATTCGGTTTTATCCAACGATTTTGGAGACGATTCCAAGAACTCAAAATCAACAGGATACTCCAATTGGACCCTTAAGTCCGTTAAAAGAGAATTTATATTGGAAAAATAATTCAATCTGAATGTAAAATCTTGCGCTGATTCAGCTTTGCTTGGCAAATCAAACTCTAGGGTTAAGGGAACTGATTTAATATTAGAGGTAAAAGTAGTCGACGATTCATATCTTGCCTTTAATCCCTTCGGCTGATAAGACAAAGTCGCCTTGGCAGTCCTTGCCTCTCCTTCTTTGCCTAATAGCCGTACTGAAAAAGTGAAAGCTTTTTCTTCTCCGGGATAAATTGCCTCGCCTAGTTTCTCTTTGCCTAAAATTTGCCTTCCAACGACCTGATCGCCCGAAAGCGAGTGATCGGGTGGCGCAAAAATTAATTCCGGATTATCTAAACGAAAATTACCGTTATTTTTATACTTGACGGTATATTCTGAAATTTCCCCTAAAATCACCTGATCTGGCCCTAAAATTTCCAATTTTAAAACATCTTTAGAATAAGTATTCCTTTGATAATTCCAAAAACCAACCAATCCTCCTATTGCCGCTAATATTATTAAGACGATGAATAATTTACGCATATTAACTCCTTTAAGTATTGTGCCTCAAATTTCAATTTAAATAAAGTGGCCCAATCCCTTTTTAAAATAATCCTTAAAATTTTTATCGCTTCAGGGCTTATGTTCCTGCCTTCAGATTTACAACTGCCGCAAATTATTCCGCCCTCTTCAGGGACGAGATAATTCCTCTCGGTTATTATTTTTTTCCGGCAACGGACGCAATGATATAATTCCGGCCGGTATCCTAAAATGGAAATAAAATTCCAATAAAAATAGCAGTAAATAATTTCTCCGCCCGAGGCGGACCAGCCTTGGGCTGGTAATTTCAAATCATTTAGTTTTTGAAATGTTTCAATTAGAAGGCGCCAGATTTTTTCATCCGGTTCCTGTCCTTTTATCAAATTATCCAAAACTTCAGAAATTTTGTGAGCAATTCTTATTTTTTTTAAATCTCCCCTAATTCCGGAAAATTTATCAACCAAAGTGGCATCGGTCAAAGTTTTCTGAATTTTCCCTTGAATAAACTCAATTTCCGATAAATAAAAAACTTCCGCCGACGGTCTTAACTTAGAAGCGATCTTTCTGACGGATTTTCCCAATATTTCCAATTTGCCGAAATCCTTGGTGTAAACAGTAAATAACAAATCTGCCTCGCCCCGCTCTTCTTTTTTGAAAATTAACCCTCGGCCGCGATAATGAATGAACATTGTTGATTGTTTAACGCTATTGCTTTGTCAAAAACCAAGTCCTTTAATTTTGTCTCCTCTAAAATTATTTTCTTATTCTTAATTATAACCTTATCCAAATCAGGCGCTGCGGAATAATTCATCAAAACTTTGTCTTGCGGTTTTAAATTTGCCTTTTTTCTGGCATCCTGTATGTTCCGAATAATTTCTCTGACTAATCCCTCTTCTTTAAGTTCAGGAGTGATTTCAGTGTCTAATTTTAAACACTCCCCGAGAATGATTTTTTTAACATTCACTTCATCTTTTATCAACTCCAACATCCCCTCATCAAGCTTCTCTTTTATACACAGCGAAGCGAGCGGTTGTCTGACTTTGATGCCAAGTTCCGCTCTTTCAGCTAAGGCTAAAGCAACTATCTCCCTCGTTTTTGCCATACTCTCTTCTAATTCCAGATCAATATATTTCTCTTGAGCTTTTGGCCAATCAATCAGATGGACTGATTCCGGCATTTCTTTTGACCGCAGTTTTCCATAATTTTCTTCGGCAAAAAACGGCATAATCGGAGCCATAAGTTTTATTATATTAATAAGAACGCTCCAAAGAGTTTGGATTTCTTCTTTGTCTTGGGATTTTTGGAAACGTTTTCTTGACCTTCTCACATACCAAAGAGATAAATCGTTTATAAAAAAATCCTCGATAGTTAATGTTGCCCGCATGGCGTCAAAATCGTCCAAACTTTTTGTTACTTTTGCAATAATATTATTCAATCGCGAGATAATCCACTTATCAAGAATATTTTTACTTTTAGGCGTCTCTTCTTTTTTGGGATATTGTTCGTGCGGAATATAGGTAATAAAAAATTCAATAACATTATAAATGGTCAGAAGTTTTCTTTTTGTTTCCTCGGCGGCATTATAGCCAAATCTTAAATTATCAACCGGGTTTTGTTTGGCATACATCCAGCGCATGACATCGGCTCCTATTTTTTCAACCGCCTCATCAAACCAAATAGCATTGCCCTTTGACTTATGCATTTCTTCGTCTTTTTCATCGCGCACCGAAGCATAGCCAAAAATAGTTTTTGTCGGATTAGTCTCCTTAAGAACCGTACTCATAACAATTAAAGAGTAAAACCAATTTTTGAATTGGCCGGGGAACGACTCACAAATAAAATCTGCCGGAAACCACGACTCATCCATTGTTGAAAAGGAAACAATGCCGGCATCAAGCCAGGGATTGCCGACATCAGGCACTCTTGAAACGATTTCTCCGCATTTTGAACATTTTATTTTTACTTCATCTACCCACGGCCTATGGGGAGAATGGCCGGCAAATTTTTGCCAGCCGTCAACTGCTCTTTCTTCTAATTCCTCTTTGGAGCCGATGACTTCAAAATTACCGCACTTTTTGCATTCAAAAATAGGCAGGGCCAGCCCCCAATAGCGTTTTTTTGAAATAAGCCAGTCTTGCATATTTTTCAGCCAATCAAGCTCGCGGTCTAAGCCGAAAGACGGCAGCCATTTAATCTTTTTGGCTATTTCCATTAAAGGTTCTCTCAATTTGTCCATTGAAATATACCATTCATCAACCACCCGCCAAACCAATTCTTCTTTGCATCGCCAACAAACAGGATACCTGTGGCTGATTTTTTTTATCTCAAAAAGATACTTGCCGCCATCTTTATTTTTTAAATAATCAATGATTATGGCTGGATCATTTTTGGCGTTTTTGCCGGAAAACTCATCAAGCCCGTCAAGATAATTAGCTTCTTCATTTATAAGCTCAATAACCGGAATGGCCAATTTTTTGCCTAATCTAAAATCTTCGCTGCCTGCGCCGGGAGCAATATGGACAAGACCGGTCCCTTCAGTTTGGCTGATCGGCAAAATCTGCGGATCGGCAGAAATTACTCTGTGGATATAATTTTCTAAAGATTTTTTAACCCTAGACAGCTGGTCAAAAGGAGATTGGTATTCCAAGCCGACTAATTTTTCTCCTTTTAAAATTTCTAAAACTTTCAAATCCAAACTGGCGGCTAAATCCTTTAAAATATAATACTTATTGCCGGCAACGGAACCGGAAACAAGAGCATAGTCTTTTTTAGGATCTACAGCAACAGCCACATTGCCTGGCAAAGTCCAAGGCGTAGTTGTCCAAACAAGCAAAAACTCATCCTTTTTATTTATAATCGGGTATTCCAGATACAAAGAATCATGAGTAACTTCTTTGTAGTCTTCAGTCAATATCTCATGTTGGGAAATGGCTGTGCCGCATCTCGGGCACCACGGCACCGCATCCCTGCCTTTATACAAATTCCCGTCGTTCCAACATTTCTTCAGGAAATTCCAAATAGCGTAATTGTTCTCATCCGACATTGTGTAATAGGAATTGTCCCAGTCCATCCACTGGCCAAGCCGGATTGACTGTTCGGTTTGAATTTTTGAATATTTCAAAACACGCTCTTTGCATTTTTCAACAAACTTATCTATGCCATAAATCTCAATATCTTTTTTTGTCTTAAATCCGAGTTCTTTTTCTACTTCAACCTCCACCCAAAGACCTTGGCAGTCAAAGCCGTTTTGAAATTTCTGATCAAAACCCTGCATCGCTTTATATCTTTGGAATAAATCTTTATAAGTCCGCCCCCAAGCGTGATGAACGCCCATTGAATTATTAGCTGTAATCGGCCCATCTAAAAAAGACCAGCGTTTTTTACCTTGGTTTTTCTTCTGAAGCTTTTCAAAAATCTTTTTTGCTTTCCAGAATTTTAATATTTTTTTTTCTAATTGCGGAAAATTTAGGTCCATAATTAATTTAATTTTCTCAATTCCCCGACTTTAATATAGGGACTTAATCTCCTTACCGCTCCTTCTAACAGCCATAAAGGATCGCCATGGCCGATAATCAAAATATTTTTGTTTTTACTTTTTTTTATCAATATCTTTAATAAAGCTCACTACTCTTTTTTTAACATCATCCCAACTTTCGCCCTTTAGCGGTTTTGTTGAAAATTTTCTGTTTTTATAATCAATAAATTCATAAAATTCTTTTTTTGTTCTGCCGTGGTATATACCTAAATTTATATCTCGCAATCGTTTGTCAAAATTAATTTTTTTAATTCCTAATTCTTTTGCCACGATCTTAGCCGTTTGGCGAGTCCTGAAAAAATCAGAAGAATAAATCAAAACGACTCCTTCTTTTTTTAATTCTTGAGCGGCTTTTTTGATCTGTTCTATCCCTTTTTTGGTTAACTTTACTGATGGCGCAACTCCGGCAGGATAAATAAAATCCTTATTTTCTATCATATAGTTATTCTCTCCGTGCCGCAGAATAAAATATTTATTTTTAAATCGCATATATATTAAAATATCATTTTTTTACCCGCTAATCAAACAATACGTAATAATTATGCCATGGCACAAATGTTACTATTTAATCACGACAATTTAAAAAACTTTTTAAGGAACCAGTCTTTTTCCATCTTTTCTACTAAAAGAGTTTGAATCTGTTTATCGTTTAAGCCGAAAAATTCCCGAAGAAGTTTTATTTCCTCCTCGCAATCAAAAGGGTGGATCCAAACACTTTTTTGCAAAGAATAAAATCCAAAACTCTTCAATTTGTATCTAAAAGCGTTTCTTTTTACTCTATCTCCGTGAGGAACATCAAAAATTACTACTCTCCATTTTTTATCCCACCTCTCCGGTTCCTTGATTCTTAAATCGTCTATTTGATATTTCCCCGCCCTTTTTCTACCATCTTCAGTCAGTGTAATATTGATATCGTGACCATCTTTTTCGACTTCAATAAGTCCTTTCTTTTTTAAATAACTAAATGCGTCCGTAAATTTTTTCCCATTTAGACTGTGGCGTCTATTTCGTTTGATATTCTTTATTAGTTGAGGAATAAAGTAAGGCGAAGAAGCGGCAATACTAATCGCTCCGGCCAAAAGTAAATACTTTAAAATTTCTTTTGAATAAAATTTTGCTTTAATTTTAGTAATCTTTTTCATAAAATATAAATATGTAATATTTATGCCATGGCATTATTATTACGCTCCGCCTGAGACGAGAAGAGTGCCTCTTCCTGCCGCTTCCCAGAATTTACTTCCGAGATATGCTCCGTTTAGACGATCTAAGTTTGCTTTATTAATACAATATTGTCAATTACATCCTTTCCGGAGCGGAAATGCCCATTAAATCCAGAGTGTTTTTTAAAGTTATTTTGGTTGACAAAACCAAACCCAAGCGAGCTTTCTGCAATCCTTCGGCTTCGCTCAGGATTTTACAATCCCTGTAAAATTGGTGAAAAGCTACCGCTAAATCTATTGCGTATTGGGGCAAACGCTGAACCTGATAATCTCCAGCGGTATCTCCTACTATTTCCGGTAATCTGATCAATTGCTTAATTAAATTGAGTTCCGAAGGGTGGCTTAATAATTTTAAATTTTTAGTTGTAATCTTGATTTTTGAATTTTGATTTTTGAATTTCGCGAGAATACTGTGTATTCTCGCGTATGCGTATTGGATATAAAAAACTGGATTTTTTTCTGATTGTTCTTTGGCTAAATCCAAATCAAAATTCAAATGAGTATCCGAACTTCTGGTTAAAAAGAAATATCTGGCGACATCCAAGCCAACTTCATCAATCAGCTCATCTATGGTTACATAAATTCCAGTGCGTTTTGCCATTCTGACTTCTTGGCCCCCCTGCATCAAGCGCACTAATTGCATAATAATTATATCTATCTGATCTTTTCTGTAACCTAACGCCTCGGCTGCAGCTTTCAATCGCGCCACATAGCCATAGTGATCTGCTCCCCAGAAAAATATTAACTTTTTAAAACCACGATCAAATTTGTTTTTTAAATAAGCGATGTCTGATAAAAAATAAGTTTCCTCTTTGTTCTCTTTAATTAAAACCCGGTCTTTGTCATCGCCAAATTGAGTCGATTTAAACCAAAGAGCTCCCTCGTTTTCATAAACCAAACTTTTCTTTTTTAAAAGATCCGAAGTTTTTTTAATCTCACTTTTTTGATATAAACTCTTCTCGGAAAACCATGTGTCAAATTTTATTCCCATTTTCTTAATTGCCGGTTTGATCATTTTCTCCAAAATAATTTTTGCGGCTTGACTACCAGCCTCGCCAATATTATTTCCCTTCTTAACATCTCTTTTTAACTCTTCAATATATTTCCCCTTATATACAGCTTCTTCGTCGCCTAAAACTGAATGGCCTAATTTTATAATTTGTTCGCCCCGATCGTTAAGATAATATTCGCGTGTTACTTTATACCCGGATTTTTCTAAAATATTTGTCAAAACATCTCCGCAAAAACCGCCTCGACCATTGCCTAAAGTTAATGGTCCGGTTGGATTGGCTGAAATAAATTCAACGTTAATTTTCTGGCCGCAGCCAGTCCTGAGCTTGCCGAAGGATTGCCCTTGTTTTAAAATCTCGCTAACTTGTTTTTGCAAATACTCTTTAGCGATAAAAAAATTGATAAATCCGTTTTTTACCTCTATTTTTTCCAAAAAATCTGACTTTATGACATTAGCGATTTCTTGAGGATTTTTCTTAAGCAACATCGCCGCATTAGTGGAGTAATCGCCAAACTCCGCATTCTCCGGCTGATCAATTCTAACCTTGCCTTGTGGCGAGGCAAGCTCCCCATAAAGTTCTTTTACCGCTTTTTCCGTTAATTTTTTGATTTCTTCGCGGAGCGCCATATTGATATTTTAACTTATTTCGCTTAAAAACTAAAGGATAAGAAGAGACAAAATTTGACTTTAAAACTATAGGGGTTATACTAAAATTATATGGCTAACACTATTTCCCAAAACGGAAAATTAAAACTAGACCAAATTCTTCAAGAAGTACAATTAATGCGAAATCAACTTCAGAAGTTTTTAGTTTTTATTCCCGAAGAAAGTATAAAAGAATATAAAAACGGAGGTCAAATTAAAAAAGCTCACCTAATGGCCCTACAAAAATATCCGCCAAAATAATGATTATATATACCAAAGATTTTTTAAAAGACCTTGATGATTTGCCGAAAGAGATTAAAAAATTATTTAAAAAACAAGAGAAAATTTTTATCGTAAACTGGTTTGACGCAAGATTACATACGAAAAGAATAAAAGAACTGCCTGGTTCTTTTTCTTTCAGGATTACTCGGCGATATCGAGTATTTTTTTATTTTAGAGAAGGAGAAACAATTTTCTTTAAAATTGGCCACAGAAAAGAAGTTTATAAATAAATATGTTTATTGTTAGACGTTGAATGTCCAACATACACTTAGAAACTCCGTTTCTAAGTGATTAAAAAATAGTTAGAGCCTCGAGTGTTGGTAGGACACTCGAGGCTCTTTCTGTTATCTCAGGAAAACTTGATGCAGGGCGTAGCTTAGTCTCTGCTTGAATGTGGGCTTAATCTGTTCTGCTTCCCAGCTTTCGGCGGGAAGAATTGTACCAGCACGGATCTTACTATAAAGGCTACGGACATCTTCTATAGATGCTCCATTAACCTTAATAATCCCATCCCTTACACCATCTACAACTGCTTTAGATTTACCAAGCACGTAAATACCCCGAAGTCGTCGCGTTCCGCTAAGGCCGCTCATTATAGAAAATCCAGTAATCATTTGCGGTGGAATTTGGTATGGTACAACGCCAGCAAGGTCGTCGACATTCAAATAAAAATTGCCATCGTGATCATTTTTAATTTGAATGTCTCCTAAAAAATATGTCTTGTAAGAGCGGGGATTATTCTGAGTGCCACATTCTACCGTTTCCGTTTTGAATAGATCACTTTTTTCCTGAATTTTGCCATTGATTATAATAAGCATTCTTTTTCCTTTTTTCGCCTGGGTTTTATTTACGCCACTCTTCGTGGTCGCAGACCTCAGTGCGATATGCGATAGAGTATAAAGAACTTTATCGACCTACCCCGATAATATTAAAATTATACACGTTTTAGAAAATTTGTCAATAGCGTAAAGCTGTGTTAAACTAAAGGTGATGATAAAAATCTTTGCCGAGAATAGAAAAGCGGGGTTTAACTATGAAATCCTGGAGAAATTTGAAGCCGGGATGTCTTTGATTGGCCAAGAAGTCAAATCAATCAGAATGAACCGAGTTAATTTGGCCGGTTCGTATGTTGTTATTGATAAAAACAGCGAAGCTTTTCTGGTTGGCGCCAATATTCCTCCTTATCAGCCGAAAAATATGCCCGGCGATTACGAACCCCAGCGTTCAAGAAAACTGCTTTTGAGAAAAAAAGAAATCCTTTATTTAATCGGCAAATCCAAGCAGTCAGGCTTGACTTTAATACCCCTGAAGGTATATACTAACGACGGAAAGATAAAGCTGGAATTCGGGGTAGCTAAGGGAAAAAAGAAATATGACAAAAGGGAAAAGATCAGTAAACGGGAACTGGACAGAGAGATAGCCAGAGAGTTAAAAAGGGGGTGAATTGCTTCGACGGGAATTTGATAAAGATAGGCAATTTGAGTTTTCTCAAATCTCATAAAACTTTGAGAAGCTAGAATAAATGCTAATCTATTCAACAAACAACCCGCTTTAGCTTTAGCTTAAGGCGGCATCCCCTTCTCGGATTCTCGCTAGGTGCTATAGGGGGTGTTATATCAGCGAGATAGATAACTTTTCAGCGGGTTTAGAAAAACTATTGAACAATCAAAGAACTCAAAGTAGGAAGATTTTTCTCATTTTAAACTTCTTGCTTAAAGCAAATGAGATACATTTGTAGAACTATCTTTAGAATAATTCTTGGATGCGAGCTCACACTCGCCACCTCCACACTTGATTAAAAGGCCATTATTAAACAACCAAATAAAAACTGATACGGTTCGCCTGATAGATGATGCGGAAAATCAGATTGGAATTGTGCCGCTGGGCGAAGCGCTCCAAATGGCCCGGGAGCGCAATTTAGATTTAATCCAGATAACAGAGAAAGTTGATCCTCCTGTTTGCAAACTGATGGACTATGGAAAATATCTTTACTGGCTGCAAAAAAAAGAAAAAGCGGCCAGTGGCGGGAAAAAAGGAGGAGAAATGAAAGGGATAAGACTAACCTTCAATATTTCGCCTCATGATATGGAAACCCGGGCAAAACTGGCGGAAAAATTTTTAAAAGAGGGGAACAGGGTAAGGATCGAAATGGTTTTAAGGGGGCGGGAAAAAGCTTTGGCTAATTTCGCCACCGGAAAAATAAAACAATTTTTGGAAATCTTAGGGAAAATGACTCCGATTAAAGTTGAAAGAGAATTGAAAAGAGAAATGAAGGGCTTTTCAATGTTAATATCAAAATCAACGAATAACTAATTTATCGCAAATATGCGAATTTATGCGCAAATCAATTTTAAAACGTTTTAAATTCACCAAAAACGGAAAAATTTTAAGAAGACATACCGGTCTTGATCATTACCGAGCGAAAAAATCGGGAAAAAGAGTCCGGCAAAGTCGGAAGTGGGTTAAAGTTTCTAAAACCGAGGTCAAAGCGATTAAAAAATGGCTTCACTGTTAAAAATTTATGTCTAGAGTAAAAGGAGGAATATTTTCGCAAAAAAGAAGAAGGCATTTATTGGCTTATACCAAGGGTTTTCACTGGGGCAGAAAATCCAAAATTGCCGCCGCCAAGCAAGCCGTGATGAAGGCCCTGTCTTATCATTACCGCGACAGAAAAGTCAGAAAAAGGGATTTTCGCAGGGCTTGGCAAACCACCATCTCATCCGCCTGTAAATTACAGGGAACAAGCTACAGCAAATTTATTTTCGGCTTAAAGAAAAACAAAATTGAACTGGACAGAAAAATCTTAGCCGGTTTAGTCCAAGATAACCCTCAAATCTTTGAAAAAATCATCGAAGCAGTGAAATAATAAAAATAGCTCACACTCGGTGAGCTATTTTGGGCAATTCCTCATCGTGGCCCGGATTTCTAGGGGACGAACCGATGATCTCAATCACTAAGGGACAACCACAAGAAGAACAAAATTCTTGAGTGAGCGGATGAGAGATATTGCATTTTAGACATAACAAAGTACTAAGCATTTTACTACTCCTTTCTCTTATTTTATTATTTTAACTCCTTTGCTGTCTAAAAGAAAGCCACTGGCTTTTTTGAGAATGTTTTTTGGCTTACTGAAAGTCAGCTGTTTTAATGCCTCCTTGTAGGGAAGCCATTTAAAGCCGACGTGCTCGTCTGAAATTTTTATGTCTTTAGTTTTTGTTTCGGCTAAATAAAAAATGACTGTTTTAAAAATAGTTTTTTTGCCGACCGTAAAATAATATTTTATTATTTCTTGAAAACCGTCAAGAATTTTAATATCCGCCAAGCCGGTTTCTTCTTTTATCTCCCTTTTAGCCGCATCTACCTCATTCTCGCCTTTTTCTATATGGCCCTTGGAAAAATCCCAATGTTCCCTTTTAACCCTTGATGATCTGTTAGGGTAATGCAAAAGTAAAAACAAGACTTGATCGCCTTGATTCCTAAAAATTATTGCTCCGGCTGATTTTTCCATAGACTTACTTTTTAAAAAAATTTAATAATCTTTCCAATGGCCAGCAATTAATGATATCTTCCTTCTCGGCCCAGCCTCTTCTGGCTTGAGCCACGCCAAATTCCATAAATCTTAATTGGTCTTTGCTATGGGCATCAGTATTAATAACCATTTTTATTCCCATTTCTTTTGCCTTTCTTATATTTTGGTCATTTAAATCCAATCTTGCAGGAGAGGCGTTAATTTCTAAAATAGTACCGGCTTCCTTGGCTGTTTCCATAATTTTTCCGAGATCAGTCTGGTATTCATCGCGTTCTTTAATCAGTCTGCCGGTCGGATGGGAAAAAATATCTACATTTGGATTTTGTATCGCCTTTATTATTCTTTTTGTCATTTGGTCTTTAGACATTTTAAAACCAGAATGAATTCCAGCAATAACATAATCCATTTGAGCTAAAACCTCGTCTTTGATATCAATTGAGCCGTCCCCTAAAATATTTGCTTCGCAACCTTTTAGAATTTTAAAGTCTTTATATTTTTGGTTAAGTTTATCAATCTCTTTATTGCGCCGGATTAATTGTTTTTCATCCAGTCCATGCTCAATGCGTAAAAATTTTGTGTGGTCGGAAATCCCCAGATATTCATACCCCATCTTTCTCGCCTCTTCGACAAGCTCATCTATGGAATCATCTTTTTCATGAATATGCAAATCGCCCTTAATGTCTTTAAGATTAATCAACACCGGGAGTTGATTATTTTGGGCAGCATCTATTTCTCCCTGATTTTCTCTTAATTCCGGCGCTATCCAGTCCATGCCTAAGGCCCGGTAGATATCTTCTTCTGTTTCCGAGGCAATCATTTTTGATCCCTTGAATAATCCGTACTCGGAAAGTTTCAGTCCCTTATCTATGGCTATTTTTCTCAAAGCAATATTATGCTCAACTGAACCGGTAAAATATTGAAGTCCGGCGCCGTATGATTTTTGTGGTAAGACCCTGATATCCATATCAAAACCATCTTTAAATCTTACCGAGGCCTTAGTATTGCCTTTGCCCCAAATTTTGACGACACCGGGTAATCCAACAAAAAAATCCATAACTGATTTGGAAGTTCTAGAAATTACTAAAAAATCAACATCGCCGATTGTTTCCTTTCTTCTTCTCAAAGAACCCGCCTCGCTGATCGCCTCCACTCCTTTCAAGGATTTTAATTTATCATAAACCTCTTTGACTTTTGGCAAAATTTCACCCAATAAAAAACGACCCTTACTCTTTTTCAAAAAATTAATGCTTTCTAAGATATTCTTTTCTGTTTTTTCGCCAAAGCCGAATAAAGGAGCGATTTTATGCGCTTTAGCGGCTTTTTCTAAGTCTTTCAGATTGCTGACTCTTAATTTTTCATAAAGAACCTTTACCTTTTTTGGCCCCAGCCCTTCAACGGCAATCAGCTCCGGCAAATTTATCGGCAAACTCCTTTTGAATTCTTCGTAATATCTGACCTTGCCGGTTTTCAGATACTCTTCAATGTTCTCGGCAATGCTTTTTCCGACTCCCGGAATTTCCTCCAAAGCCCCTCTCCCCCCTTTTTCATAAATATCGCCGACATCTTCTTCCATTGCTTCTAAAACATTGGCAACTTTCCGCCAAGCAAAAGGCTTGAAAGGAATTTTATCCATTTCTAAATAATCGGCAATCTCATAGAATATTTTCGCCAGCTCCTGATTGATCATATTTTATTTTATCATAAAACCATTAAAAAAATAAAAAAAAGCTGTAGATGTTTGACATCTACAGCGCGAGCCTTACGCAAAGATTAACAAATAAACGTCTTTTGTCAACTTTTTACCCAAATAAAAAAACATACAGAGACCCGTTCTCTGTATTTTTTATCGCAAATTTTAATAATAACATTTTTTGACGAAAGAAAAACCCCGACAAAAATTTTGTCGGGGTTTTAAACGACGAAGTATCAAAGATCTACTCGCGGGAACGGGGCAAACGGTCACCGGAACCCCAATCATTCTCGAGCCAATGGAAGTCCAGAATCCACCGCCCGCCATCCCAGAGGAGACAAGCCACACTCAGGCCGCCGTCTGGAATGCGCCAGATTGTTCCGGTAAACACTATATAGTATTTCCGGAACTCTTGCGGGATCTCCCGCTGGTGTTCCAGCAGATATTCCGCATGACGTTGGCCGAAATTGGCATGGAGCTCGCGAGCCCGACGAACCATTTCGTTGCCACCAATAGAACCCTCACCCGGCTTCAGAAACGAGATGAAATCCAACTTAGCCGGGTCAATGGGAGTAAAATCCACATCCTCCACCAACTTCCAACCGTCTTTCCGTTTGTCGTAAGCGAAAAGATGACCGCGGTCTATTACGCTTTGGACCACACGACCAACCTCCTCGGGGTCAAGAGACCCTTCCCTTACCCTCCTGAACCAATCATTTTGCTGCCGGGCGAACCTACCCAGCACTTCGTCTGCGACAATAGTTGTCATGACGACTCTCCTTTTACGCTTTTCGCGCTACTAATGTATTTATGCGGCAGTAAAATTTACTGCGTATTCTTTTTACGTAGCATACTTTATCAAATTTGTCAAATACCGAGCCCTACACAGCATGGTGAAGGTGAAGATGAGAACGAAGTTCTCATCGCCTTTAGAATGGTTTTTCGGTGGGTGGAAGGCGGGGAGTAAATTTATTTTTAGGATAAATCTGATGACGGATTAGAAGTAAGGCCGAAGACGAAAGCGTTCCGAAAATGACGAGTAAAATAAAAACCACGTTGAAACCTAGGGTACTGGCCATAATCCCGCCAAAGGCTCCGGCAATTCCGGCGGCAAAGCCGATACCGGTGCTCTCTAGACTCCAAGAAAAGGCCTCTCTGCCCTTATCTATGTGTCTGGTGAAAATACCTGCCCAAGTAGGGATAACGCAGGCCATCGCTAGCCCTCTGATAAATTCCAAAGTAAAAATATGCCATGGTTCAGTGGAAAAAATATAGCCTAAGGGAATTAAATTAGCCACATACATTCCGACAACTAAAAAAATAAAATCATCTTTCTCGCCATGATTTTTATCCAGCTGATGGGCGATAAATGGCTGAGCAATTGATTTGACAATCCAATAGATGGCAGCGACAAACCCAACCATTTCCAAGCTGCCGCCTTTAATTTGTCCGATTAAAAAAATAGCAAAAATCGGACCGATCAAACCCCAGCCCGACTGAAGCAGAAAGTCAGAAGCAATTAAAATTTTAATAACCTTATTTAATGATTTAAGCATTTTTTATTAAATTTTCTCTCTAAAACTTTAATGAAGTCAATTAAAACCGGGTCGTCCACTAATTCCTCTATTTGAATCCACCACGGATTCATAGAAAAATTTTTTCCTTCTTGCCGATACTCCAATGCTTGTAATAAATTTTCTACTCGGTCAAGCTGGCGGACAAATCTTCCTTCGGGAGTCAGCCCTTTTTCGTAATCGTCCCAAAGACTGACTATTTCATTTCTTAAAAGCGGCGGGAGTTTTAAAATAATTGCCCTTAACGCTTTGTCCTCTTTTTTGTGTTTTTCGTAAAAAATTTTTTCTTTTTCTTTTTTGGAAAATCTCGGCCATGTTTCCGTCAGGCCTTTAGGTAATTTTTTATTATTTAACAAAAACGGATGATATGGAGTGGCGTCGCCCGCATAAACCTCGCAAATATCATGAATAAGAGACATTTTAATTATTTTGCATATGTTAAGCTTCCGCTCTTCGCCTAAAAGCCAGGCCATAACAGCCATGCGGAAAGTATGAGAAGCAATGCATTCCGGATTTTTAATCCCCCTTAATACCCATCCTTGCCTTAACATCTTTTTTAACTTCCCGATTTCAATCAAAAAATCAAGCACATTTTCCATATTTTAATCTTAACATTTTTTGAACCAAACAAAAAAGAGGAGAATTTCCTCTTTTTCGTTTAAATTGTTTTATATTTTATCTTTTTTATTCTATAAATAGTTTTAATTGGCGAAGAGACGACAACTTCATCTCCAATTTTATGGCCTAATAATTGCTGACCGACCGGAGACTCATTAGAAATCATGCCTAAAGAAGGATTGGCCTCTAAAGTGCCCACTAAAGTAAATTCATCCATCTGACCGTTAACCTGCACCATCACCGTCGCCCCTAAATTAATATTTTTTTGCTCTTCTCTGTTTGGCGACTTGATCAATTCGGCATTTTTAATTATATGTTCCAAGTCATTCAGCCGTGATTCTAAAAATTCCAGATCCTCCTGAAAAGCAAGATATTCGGGATTCAAATCTTCTGAATGCCAAATCTTAGGAACTTCGCCATTGGTTTTGGAGAGTTTAAGATTTTTTAAATCTTCGTACTCTTTTTTTGTCTTTTCCAACCCTTCTTTTGTTAAATAAAACTTTTTTGGAGCCATACTTTTAGAAAAATCCCCTCTCGAGGGGGATAGTTTTTATTTTTTATAATCTTTTTATTTATCCCCTCAACGAATCACTGCGCAAAAAATACCAGTCAAATAAACCAATTTATAAGAGTTGGCTATCTTGATAAGATTTTTTCTTTGATTATCTATATTCAACATCTTTTTTTCTTTATTTTCTAAACTTTTCTTGCTTGTATACTTTAGTTTACAAAATCAAGAGACCTTGTCAAGGGGTAAGTCAAGAGATTGGCGGTTTCCAAGTTTTGGGAATTATCGGCAGTTCTCCCACATGAATCTCAATATGTTTTACTCCTTCAGTTTTTCTTATCTCTTTGTCAATAAAATTTTCAATACTCTCCAGATTAGGAGCAACGATACTCGCCATCAAATTATATCTGCCGGAAATTTTTACCAAATGATAAACTAGGGGCGATTTCTCAAATTTGTTTAATAAACGGTTAACGGTAGCGCTGTCGGCTTCAATTTCAATATGGGCGCTAACCGAATAAACTTTATCCATATTAAGCATGCCCTGAATTTTCAAAACGCCGTCAGCAACTAAACGTTCCACCCGATTTTTAATCCCGACCGAGCTTAATCTGGTTTTTTTGGCAATATCAACAAACGATTTTCTGCCATCCTTGGCAAGATCCTGAATAATTTTTAAATCTATGGCATCTATTCTCTCTAGACTCCAAGGGGCGTAAGCGGAATAATTTTCAACTGAAAAATCAGCCAAGCCGGTCCTATCGCACAAAACCGCATATTTTATATCTTTTATTTTAAGCCGCTCTTTTACCGAACGCATCGCTTCCATTGCTCTTTTGTACCCCTTGCCGCTAACAACGTCATTATCAATTAATAAAATCTTTCTTCCTCTTACTTTTTCTTCTTCCAGCCCCTTTCCATCGTCATCCATTATAGTAAAAACTACATCAACTTTTTCTCCAATCAGCCATTGATAGAGACCCTCTCCGTAGAACACGCCATCATCTTCCAATCCGACAATGCAACTTTTATCTTTGCCGAAATATTTTTTAATATCCCTACCGATGCCATTTATTAATTTTTGAATTGGTTTAAGGCTTAAAAGAGTATTTTTCGTCATATTTTTTGACATATTCTTTTATTAATTGATCTCTTATTTTAGAATTATTTGAAGCAATTAACAAGTCAACTTTATCGTGCTGGCGCGCGGGCAAAAATTCATAATCCCGATACCGGCCGTCGGAATCAACGCTGACTATCTGACAACCGGCAGCTTTAGCTATAGGAAATCCGGGATCAACCTCTGATCTCGGTTCATTAAACATTACATAGGCGTCAACAAGGCCGCAGGCCAAATAAGCATAGATGAAAGAACCTCCTTGGGGATATAAAAGAGCTTTGGGATGCATATTTTTTACTATATCTCCGAAAAATTCCAAAAATTTGGCGGAATAAATTGACTTCATCATATAGCTCGCTAAGACAATCGGTTCGGTCAGATTTTCCCTCTTTGAGGGAGAAATATTTTTTTCTTCGCCGGTTTTAATGTCTAATAAATAGGCTCTGCTATTTTCCATTATATAAAACTTTTCATTTAGAATGTCGGCGATTCCTGTGGCTATCGGTTTTTTCTCTTTATCATAAAAGCTTAAAGCAGTGTACCAATTATGTTCAAACCCTTTCATATAAAGCGCTGATCCGTCAAAAGGATCAATAGAGCCGTAAAAATCATTGCCGTTTTCAATATCCCGATCTTCCGGTTCAGAGTAGATAGTAGCCTTTAATTGGTTTTTCTTTAAAAGGCTCCCTAAAATATCTTCTCCCACCCGGTCAATGCCGATTTCCAAATCTTCCGGCCGATTAATGACCTCGCCCAAAACCTCCCGGCCTTGGCCGAGAGCTGCCCGTTTTTTTACTTCTTTGACTGTTTCTGTCAGGTATTCAATTAAAACTTCTTTAATTTTTTCCATTTGCGCAGGTTTAATCTTACAATATCTCTTTTAAAACCGCAATAAGCCGTTCGGTATCTTCCATTGTGCCGATACTTATCCTTACCGCGTCTTTACCCTCATGATCAGGTTTTGGTCTGACTAAAATCCCCTTAGATTTTAATTTTTCCACTATTTCCTTCGGATTTTTTAATATTAAAAGAATATAGTTGGCCCGACTTGGATAAAAGAAAATTCCTTTTTCCTTTAAAAATTTTTCTAATCTTGGCTTAGAAACTTCCATCACTTCCTTAATATACGCTTGCATATAATCAATGTCGGAAAGAGCCGCTAAAATAGCGGTTTTAGCAAACATATTTACATCATAAGGTCCCCTGATTTTTAATAATTCCTGAATGTTTTTCTCTTGTGAAATAACATATCCTGCCCTGCCTGCCACCAAGCCGAAGGCTTTAGCAAATGTTCTGATAATATAAAGATTGTCATATTTTTCTATTAAGTCTTTGGCGGTAATTTTTGAGAATTCAAAATAAGCTTCATCGTGCAAAACGGCAATGTTTCTTTCTTTAGCTTTTTCTAAAATCTTTTCTACGTCGTTAATTGAGATAATACTGCCGAGAGGATTATTGGGATTACAAAGAATAATTAATTTTACTTTCGCATCGTCTAATAAAGACAATATTTCTCCTAAGGCGAGTTCTCCATTGTTGTTATATTTTGGCTCCAAAATTTCCGCCCCCTGAATGCCGGCCGATTGATAATGCATAGCAAAAGAAGGAAAGGGAATAATAACTTTATCGCCCTCATCCAAAAACCCTCTGCAGACAATATCAATCCCCTGATCGCCGCCGTTAGTTACCATTGCCTGGCCATTTTTTACGCCGGCATATTCGGCAATTCTTGCTTCCAAATCGCCATATTCGGGATAAACCTGCAACCTATCCGACTCAATAAATTTTTTTAAAGCCTCTTTAACTTTCGGACTGGCAGGGGTGGTTCTTTCATTAAAATCCAAAAGCAAGAAATCGTTAGAACTCCTTCCTTCTAAAGGAGGGTTGTACCGGCTCATTTTTCTGATGCGATCTTTGACCATACTTTAAATTAAACCTTTAGTGCTTGGTAGCTCTTTTAAAACTCTTTTATCTTTAGAGCAGGCCATTTTCATCGCCTTGCCGAAGGCTTTAAAAAGGGATTCGGCTTTATGGTGCTCATTCTCGCCGATTAAAATCCTAATATGCAAAGTGGCCTCCAAATGTCTGACAAATCCCCAAAAAAATTCTTTTATTAAATCTGAATCCAATTCACCTATTTTTTCTTTCTTGAATTTACAATTAAAATCTAAATAAGCTCTGCCAGAGATATCAACCGACACCACCGAAAGAGCTTCATCCAGGGGAAAAACAAAATAGCCCGCCCGATTGATCCCCTTTTTATCTCCTAAAGCTTGTTTAAAAGCTGCGCCTAAACAAATGCCGATATCTTCCACCGTGTGATGCTGATCAATTTCAATATCACCCGAAGCCTTAATTTTTAAATCAAAAAGCCCGTGTTTGGCAAAACCGCTTAAAAGATGGTTAAGAAAGTTAATGGGCGTATTAATTTCAGCCTCACCCTTACCATCAATATTTAGCTCAATTTTTATATCCGTTTCTTTTGTTTTTCTTCGGAAAATAGTTTTTCTCATGTTAAGAATACGATAACACAATTTGACAGATTATAAAAGATTATGTTATTCATAATTTAGTATTGCAACAAAAAATATTGGATAAGGAGAAGTATGGAAGTACGAAATATTTTAGTTGACCTAAACGGCTGCGTTATGGGACCGCCTTCTCGTGAACTCTATGAGGGCCTATACGAACTTTCGCACCTCGCGGAATTAACCAGGAGCGAAAAACCACCGTTCCTTATGGGAGCCTGCTCTGGAAGGGAGATGCCTTATGTAAGGGCTATTCTCCATATGATCGGCAGTCCCAATGGGTGGTCTATTTGCGAAAATGGTTTGGGAATTTTTCATATTCTGAATGAAATATGGAAGCCAAACCCGCGCCTAAAATCCGACGTCAAGGGTTACTTCGAGGGTCAAATTCGTGATGTTGTGGTGCGGCAAATACTCGCCAAATACAAGGAAGCGATAAGACTCTATAAAGGAAACGAACTCAACATCGCGCTAGAAATGACCGCCAAAGCGACTTTCTCAATAGAGGAGTTTTATACAGAAGTTCAGAAAAAATTGAAAGGCCCTCTCCAAGCAGAATGGGTAGTAGTTCACCACTCTACTGATACCGTGGACATCTCACCTGGCGGCATAGACAAAGGAACTGGAGTGCTTCAAGTTGAAGAGGTCACGGGTATTCCCATATCTCAAACACTTGGAATCGGAGACAGCGATGGCGACAGTCCTATGCTAAATTTAGTCAGATACGTTGGGTGTCCGCAAAATGCCTCAAGGGAGTGTAAAGAGATCGTGGTTTCCAAAGGTGGATATGTTTCACCATTCTCCTATGCTAAAGGGGTAGCGAATATTATTCGCCGTTTCACTGGGGCTAGCATGAACTAGCCCCATTTTTTTTACTTATAATTTTGTATAAATCTAAAATTCCCTTTGCTCTTTTCAAAACATAATCTTTGAAATATTTCTTTTCCTTTTTTGTTTTAACGTCAAAATAACGAAGCAGTCCCCACCAAACTTGCATCACAGCAACCGTTGCCACTAACCACCAAATTTGATTTCGATCGAGTGATTGCCTGTATATTTTATCAGCCACTCTTAAAAATTTTTCAAACAATTCTTTAGTTATCGTCGGCTTGCGAAAAAGATTATCGGCGAATAAAAATGCGAAATCGTAAAGAGCTCCTCCTTTCTCGCTCATTCCGGCGTATTCAAAGTCTAAAAGATAAATTTTCCCGTTATTTCCTGTTAAGAAATTTTGGAATATAAAATCATTATGCGCAGGAACTCTTTTTTTGATAGGAACCATCAGCGCAGCTTCTTTTTCGATTTTATTCAGATTTTCAATTATCTCTGGGCTAATAATTTTTTGAATGGGATATTTTTTGGCAGCCACTCTGTATTTTTCAATTTCATCGCGAAAAACATTATATTTATTATTAAAACGCGCGCCACTGGTATGGAAAACATAAAACATGCGCGCCAATCTTTCCTGATATTTCTTTATTTTAAATAAAGAAGCCGTAAATATCCTCCCCAGGATATACTCTGCCACCATCGTGCCGTCGGGCAGGTTAAATTTTTCACCCTTTGGAGATAAGATATTTTTACCCCTTAAGATATAAATATAATATTTCGGTAAAATTTCTCGCAATTTTTTATTGCGGCTTAAAGCTAAAATATTCTTTCCCTCGGTGTTTCTGTCAATCACGCTGGTTTCCCAGGGAAGCCGAACAAAAAACTTTTTATTTTTGTGTTGAACAATAAAATTCCTATTTGTCTGACCGCCGGCTTTCTTGATTTTAATATTATCCGGCCGCCAATCTTTATTTAGTTTACAAATTAAATCAATGTCCTTCATTACTCTAATTATAGATTACGTTGTGCTAAAATAAAAATATGATTGAAATTGATGGCCCAGCAGGATTAGTCTGCGCTTTATCGGCAGTAACTAAAAAACCTTGCCGGATTTTTAATGTCTTGCCCCAAGACCTTTTAAATATTCAAACATTAGCCCGGCTTTGCAATGGCCGGATAGAAGGTAATTGTTTTTATCCCGGAGATATTTACGGAGAACGGTTCTCCGTAAATATTCCGGCGGCCGAGAGTATTGTTTTGGTTTTACAGGCCCTGATTTTACCCGCCCTGTTCTCCCCTGTACCAATAAAAATTATTTTTGGAGGCGGGACGACTGACACATTTTTTTCGCCAACCATTGATTATTTTCGCTATGTTTTTTTAAAGATTTTAGAAAAAATGGGAGTTAAAATTGAAATTAATATTTTAAAAAGAGGCTATTATCCGGAAGGAGGAGCCAAAGTAGAAGTGAATATCTTTCCTTCAAAGCTTAAAAATTTGAACCTTACCGAGAGAGGGGATTTAAAAAAAGTCTTGGTAATTTCCGGGGCTTCAGAATCCGACGAAGAGAAAAAAACGGCAGAAAAACAGATCACCGGAGCAAGAGAAATTTTGGGAGGATTAAATTTACCGATGGAAGAAAAAATAGAATATTATCCTGCTCAATGCCCGGGCAGCCAAATTTGCTTAATTGCCGAATTTCAAAACACAATAATCGGCGCCGACGGGTTAGGTAAATTAGGGAAAAAAGCTGAAGACATTGGTAAAGAAGCGGCCCTAGAATTGTTAAAAGAACAAAAATCAAACGCCTGTTTAGATAAATATATGGCTGATCAAATTTTACCCTATTTAGCCATGGCCAGCGGCAAATCACGAGTTACGGTTTCGGAAGTTACCGACCGCTGCCAAATCAATATGCGAATAATTGAAAAATTTATTGATAATAAATTCGAAATTAAAACCGCCCCGAACGGGACGGTTTTAACAATCAGAGGATTATCTTTGAAATCTGTCTGATCTCTTGTTCCTCCAGCATTCTCTGCAGTAGATAGGTCTGTCGGCGGCTGGCTCGAATGGGAGCTCGGTAATCTCCGCTCCGCATTCTGAACACTTCCAGTTGCCCTTGATCATCTCTCTGGGAGGAAAGTCCCTTTTGGGACCAAAATCTTTGAAAGCCATAAATAAATATAACTACTAGTGCGAATAAAACGACCTTTTAACCCTAAACTAGAACAGCTACTTTAAGGATATTTTTATAATACACGAATCATTTAATATGTAAAGAGTTAAAACAAAAGCCCTTGTTTTATCGGTTTTCTTTGCTTGCCCTTAGAAAAAATATGAACTTTGCCGTAAACGCCGTCATAACCCGGCTCCACGGAAATCTTGCCTTCCCTCACTCGAATAATTCCTTCGGCAATTTCAGGCAGAGTGGCTGATTTTAAATCTTTTATTGAAGCGTTTAATAAAATATTAAATTCCGGACCAAGTTTACCGATTAGATTCTGATAATGTTTAATAACTTCTTTTGTCGCTACTCCGCGGCCTAAAGTTTCGGCAATAATTTCCGCCAAAGGTACCAAACTCTTGAAAGGAATGGCGTTTGGCGGCTTGAATCCTTCCGGCTTGTCAGCTAACTCCGCCACCCTGTTTAAAACGCCGATAGTTAATGGTTTACCGCAATTAGGACAAAGATTATTATATTTTTTTGATTCTTTCGGCGATAAAGAAACTTCGCAATTTCTATGCCCGTCAAAATGATACTTGCCCTCTTCGGGAAAAAATTCAATTGTATAAAGAAATTTTTCAGGATCTTTTGATTTTATAGCGTCGGTAATCGCGGAATAACTTATTTCCGCATTAAAAACATTCGCCTCTCTGCCGATTTTCTGCGGAGAATGAGCGTCTGAATTACTGATTAAGGCAACTTTATCAAGCATTGATAATTGCCAATTCATCAAAGGATCCGAACTTAGTCCGGTTTCTATCGCATAAATATATTTTGAATATTCTCCGAAACATTCTTCAATTGAGTTAAACCCTGATTTTGATCCAAAAATTGAAAACCAAGGAGTCCAGGCATGAGCAGGAATAACTAAACAATCCTTGGAAGCGTCTAAAATAATTTTCGCTAATTCTTTGGCATCTAATCCCAGAATCGGCCGGCCGTCTGATTTTAAATTGCCGATTTTGTTCAAACAAGCATTAATTTTATCAACTGTTTCAAATGAAGGAGCAAAAACAATAATATGAATTTTTCTAACCTTATCTGCTTTTTTATAGATACAACTTATCTCGCTTGTCAAAATAAAACGAACTCCGTCTGTTTCTGTCTTCAACTTAAAAAGACCAGCTTCAGCTGGCTCTAGTTTTGCTTTTAAATTTTTAAGCCATTCGGGATGAGTAAAGTCGCCCGTGCCTAAAACCTTAATTCCTTTGATTTTCGCCCATTTATCAAGGGCCTCTAAATCCATATCTTTGCTCGTAGCCCGGGAATATCTGCTATGAATATGAAAATCGGCTATAAATATCATTTTTTGAAAATTTTGCTTTCCAGAATTCCGAAACCGGTAAGAATTAAAATTGCCAGGAAAGAAGTAAAGATAGCCAAAAAATAAAACTTGGCGCCTACGGCTATACCAATCGCCGCTGTTGTCCAAAGCCCGGCAGCTGTAGTTAATCCTTGAGTTGAATTTTCGCGGTGAAAAATCACGCCTGCGCCGACAAAACCAATGCCCACTGCTAATAAGGCTGGATTAAAACCAACAAACCGAGAAGAGACTAAGGTGAAAAGACAAGTGCCCAAAGCTACCAAACTATAAGTTTGAAGTCCGGCTTCTTTTCTTTTATATTCCCTTTCTATACCTAATAAGGCACCTAAAAATGTAGCTAAAACTAGCTGTAAAATAATCTCCAGCTCCATATAAAAAAATTACAATTTATATACTTTATAATCTTCTCTTACTTTCTGACTAACTTTCATTCCCACCGAATCGCCCTTTCCCGCTTTTTCAACTTTCTTCCGGTCAATTTCCATTGAATCAACCGCTTGGTCAAAGTCAACTTCGCCACCGATGATTCTGATATTATCTCCTATTTTTAATGCGCCGTTTAAATCAATAACCGCCACTTCAATATTAGAAAAATAATGGGAGATTTTGCCGATTAATTTTCCTTCTTCGTTTGCCATAAAATTTTTAGTTTAATTTTGAAAACGACCTTTCTAAAATCAATATACCATAAATTCCACCAACAAAAAAACTGTCAAGTAAGGCTTAACAGCTTTTTAGTGAGGGAGACCGGCCCTAATAAAATCGGTTCTTTTACTTAAATCTGGTTTGGACTTTAACCAGTGCATGCATTTAAACCTCCTCCATCAGAAACCGTTTGTCCTTAAGGTAAAAAACCCGCACCCCCTCGCTATTGAGTTTACTAAATCAAAATACTTTGTCAACAAGCCCGCCATTCTGTGTCCCCGGGCTGATTTGAACAGCCAATCTTCTCCTTCGGCCTCAGGCCCGTTGGGCCTTACGGCCCAGAGGGAGGGAGACATTAGGATATATTTTCTATCCACTTATAGAATCGTTATCCAATACCGTCGCCTTTTAGGCTTACCTTTCTCGACTGTAATTATATTTTCTAGTATACCACCATTTGCTTCAATGATACGTCGGGAACCAAAATTGTCGTCGTCGCACGTTATCAGGACTTTCGACAAACCCAGCTTTTCCGCATATACCAACGCCAATTCAAGTATTTTTGTGCCATACCCCATCATCCTTTTTGACGGACGGATATAATAACCGATGTGTCCTCCGTATTTCATTAAGTAGTCGTTTAATTCGTGGCGTATTTGCACCCGGCCAATCACCTTATTTTTATCTATAAGCCAAAGCATTGTCGCCGGCACATATCCTTCCGGCAAATTTATACCTTTCGCATTATCGTTTAGCTGTTGCACAAATTCTTCGAATGATTGATTTTCTGCAGGTTTATTCAATTGCGTTTCTTCTGTTTCGTTTTTCGATTCTTCCAATGCTTCAATATACGATGCTTTATATTTTAGAGACGGTAAAATTAATTGCATATAATAATTATGCCCCCACGGGGAGTCGAACCTCGATCCGCGGCTTCGGAGGCCGCTACTTTATCCATTAAGCTATGGGGACAAAATCTTTCGATAAATTTTTTCTTTTTTAAATAATTATGTTTCAGCTCATATTCGCGCCATCTTGCTTTTTCCCGCGTATCATATTGTTCATACCCCAACACTATCCATGGCACTCTATTTTTAGTCGTCTGGACAAATCCGCTGTTATGTCTCTGAAGTCTCTTCTTAATATCGTCCGTTTGTCCTATATAAAAACTCTCGTCTTTTATGCTTTTTAATAAATATACATAAAACATACTGGCTTCGGCCTCAGGCCCGTCCTCTGGAGCGTACGCTCCAACGGAGCGGAGCTTGGGCCTTACGGCCCAGAGGGAGGCCTCCATTCTATCCAGTTGAACTACGGGGACGAGAAAATCTTTTATACAATTCTGAGATAAAATTTTCCCGCTCTTTCGCATCTGAAATTTCCCGGCGAATCCTCGTCTTTTCTTTGCGGATAAATTTCCTTATTGAATTCGGCAGTTTTTTGTTTTGCATAGTATGCGCATCTTATACTTAAATTCAAAATTTTGCAAATTCTTCTTTTACCACCTGCCTGTCGTCCCAGGGGATTTTTTTGCCACCAGCTAGGCATATCCACGGTTCGCATCCCTTGCCGGTAATAATCACCGTATCACCAGGATTAGCCAGTTTTAATGCTTCTCTTATTGCTTCTCTTCTATCTAAAATCTTTTTGGCTTTTGGGCCCGCGCCCTCTGCCACTTGCTCAATTATTTCCATTGGATTTTCGTCATAAGGATCTTCATTAGTAATGATAACTTCTCCACAATATTTTCCGGCTATCTCGCCCAACACTTTTCTTTTCCACTTATCCCTGCCTCCGCCAGCCGCGCCTAAAACACAAATTTTCGGTTTCACGGCTTGATAAACTTTTTCCAAAGCATTGGGAGTAAAAGCATAATCCACAAAAACCTTAAATGGTTGAGAAATTACCAATTCCATTCTACCCGGAATCCCCTCAAAACTTTCCACGGCTTTTTTACAAATTTCTAAATTAATTCCTTGCGATAAGCCGACGGAGATTGCCGCCGCCGCATTATAAAGATTAAAATCGCCTAATAATTTTAATTGCGGATTAGCGGAAATCGGATATCCATTAAATCCGTTAATGGATATCAGATTTCCTGACATTTGGTATGTTATTTTTTTCTTTGCGGGAAATTGCCAAAAATAATCTGTGTTTTTATCGTCAAGATTAATAATATGAATATTTTTGACTGCCTGAAATAATTTTCCTTTGGCTTTTTTGTAGTTTTCAAAACCGCCGTGGCGTTCAATATGCTCTGGCGATAAATTAGTGAAAACAGCTGTGTTAAAATTTATAAACCTATGGCGATGCTGCAAAATTCCTTCGGAAGTAACCTCTAAAATAAAATATTGGCAACCGGCTGTTGACGCCTGCTTTAAAAATTTTTGGATAAAAAAACGGCCCGGCATTGTCATTTTTAATTTATTGGGCCATTCTTTTTCGTTGATTTTAAATCTGATTGATGACAAAAAAGCGACTTTGAAGCCTGCTTCCTCTAAAACTCTGGCGGTTAATTCAACCACTGTTGTTTTCCCGTTAGTTCCGGTTACTCCAATAATTTTTAATTTCCGACTGGGAAACCCGTACAAAATCGCGGCCAAAAAGGCCAAACCAAAATGATACCAGCTAATCAAAAACTTCGGAATAAATTTTCTAATCAGTCCCACCATGCTCCCATTTTATCTTAAAAACCAAAAATAGCCAAAAAAATAAGGGTGAACACATTTGATCAGATGTGTTCACCCTTTTAGGGCGAGAAAAACTTGAGAAATGGCTGAGGTTATCCGGTAGTTAGCTGGTCAGTGTGGGTGCGGGCCGCGCCAGAAGCCACCAATATCGGAAACTTCAGAGGGAGCCCTCCAGATCCGGTATTTAACGCTGCGGTAAAAGTTGCCGTAGATGTCACCAAAGGGGCCACCGCTATGGTAATTGCGGGCTGGCCGGTGTCAGCAAAAGCCGCTGACATTAACGCTACGCTGGGAGCTATCGCCACGCCATTTTCAATTGAAGCTGTGGTTACTGCTCCCTCATGCAGGACCGACACAGTACTGGCCGGGGCTGCTGAAGCTACTACGGGAAAACCTGTTGCGAACATTAGGGCTAACACCAACAGAATCGGAAATAGGAATACCCATTTTTTTCTATGCATGAGGTTCCTCCTTTTTAGACTTAAACCGGATCTAACGTCGCAATTTTAGACAGTCATTGCCATCATCCTTTCCTAGCACCCATTTATTTTATTTCGATCCAAATTGCCAAGGTGCTGTATTAGAATATACTATCACTTTGTGAGAAGTCGTGTCAACGGGGTTTTAAATGTTAGACGCTGAGCGTCTAACATAGTATAATAAACGATATATATGAGAAAAATTAAATTTGCCCAAAATTCGTACTATCATATTTGCAACAGAAGCAATAATGGGGAATCTATCTTTATTGATAGCAAGGACTATGTGAGATTTTTATTTTCTACTCTTTTTTGCCAAGCAACAATTCCCTTTTACAACATAGGTCGCCAATCTTCTTATTTTATTAAATACTCAACGTTTAATGTACCGCGAGAAATAATTCAGAAAATAGTGGAGACAAAAAAGATAGAACTTAACTCCTTCGCTATTATGCCTAATCATTTTCATCTCCTCGTCCAAGAAAAAACTAATAATTGTGATGGAATTTCTTACTACCTTCAGCGGCTACAAACTAGCTACGCCAAATACTTCAATGCAAAATATAAGAAAGAAGGACATCTTTTCCAGGGAGCTTTTCGAGCTATTCCGGTGGAAACAGACGAACAACTTCTTTATCTCTCCGCATATATTCACCGCAACCCAAGAGAATTAAAGCAATGGGAAAGTAAAGAAATAAATTATCCTTGGTCGAGCTATCAAGATGTGGCTAAAAATAACAGATGGGGAGAACTCTTGAAGCCAAATATTATTCTTAATCAATTTTCTAAAACTAATACTTATTATAAATTTGTAGAAACAAGCACCGCAAAAATAAAAATTAAAGATCTCTTTCTCGAATAAAAACACTCAACGGAGGATTGTTAGACGCTGAGCGTCTAACAATTAACGAATACTTGATTAAAAAATAAAGTATGATAATATAGCAAATATGGCAATTACATCATCGGCTAAAAAAGCTTTCAGACAAAGTTTAAGACGAAAAGCTCAAAATTCAATTTATAAAGAAAAATTAAAAAACCTCTTGAAAGGGGTGAAAATTTTGATCGTTCAAAAAAAGACAGACGAAGCGAAAAATCTCATGCCCCAAGTTTTTAAAATCCTTGATAAGTCAGCTAAGGTTGGAGTAATTAAAAAAAATACCGCTGACAGAAAAAAATCCCGCTTAGCCAAGTCTTTAGCTAAATCCCTGAAATAAGCAAATCAAGGGCTGTTTGCGGTTCTATTCTGCCAGTTTTAATATTAACATCTGCCTCAAATACTTTTTGGTAGATTTTTTTTATTTCAAGAAAAGTGAATCTTTGGCAAAGCTCATAACTTTTTCTAACCACAAATGGATGAAGGCCTGATTTTTGGGCGATTAATTGATACTGCACTCTTCTTTCTAAAAGGTCTTTGATAATTAAAAGATTGCGGAACTGAAAGTTTATCATTGAAAGAAGATAAGGCACGGAGTCGCCGTCTTCCAGATGTTTATGAAGTAATTCCAGGGCCTGTTTTTTATTTTTTCTGGCGATAGCGTCAATTGTCTTGAATATATCGGTTTCAATTTCGCTATTGACCATTTGCTCCACGTCTTTTAACCCTATTTCCGAATTTTGATCTTTAAGTTTAAAAGCGGCCAATTTTTTAATTTCGTTGGAAAGCCGCCAAAGGTCATTAGCGCAAAAAATGACCAGCTGCTCCAGAGCCTCTTTTTGGATTTTGGCTCCGTATTTTTCGAATTCTTTCTTCGCGAAAACCATCGATTGCGCAGAGGAAAGAGGTTTGAATTCTTGAGATTTTGAATTTTTCTCCAAAAATTTAAAAAAAGACTTGCGCGAGTCTGCCTTGCCGTCTTCAAAAAAAACAATCGTATTTTCTTCAGATTTTAATAAACTATCTTTGCAATCCAAAAGCGGATCTTCGAACTTAACAGAAGAAATAGCGTTTTTTAAAATAATAAGTTTTTTTTCTTTGAACATTGAAACTGTTTCCAACTCGCGTTTAAAGTCAACAAAATCAGCGCTTTGGCAATCTATGATAATTAAATTAAGCCCGTTTTTATGGACTTTTTTATATTTCTCAATTATTTCCTGCAATTTCTGTTTTGACCTGAAGTTATCCTCGCCGTAAATAAAAATTAACATATTTAAGGGACTAAGTCCCTAAGTAAGATCGATTTTTAATATTTTTTCTAATTCCTTTCTTTCCCTAGCAGTCGCCACAACGTTTTCTGAAAAAGATTTATATTCCTGAAAATTGGCAAATTGATTTAGAATAATATTTTTATCACAAAAACCACTATTTTTCTTAATACCCTCAGAATACTCACCCCAGCTTGAATCAAAAACTTCTTTTTCTATTTTGTGAATTCTATTATTTAGATTAACGTAAGCGCTGACATATAATAAATATTCATCCGAATCAATCTGATTCGCCTTAAATGTTCCCTGGAATAAAGAACCGTTGCGATTATATTTTTTATTAAAATAAGTTGTGTATCCCGACCCTAAACGGTGCATAAATTTTTCTATACCACGGTCTGAGATTTGCTGTAAAAGAAAATGGTAATGATTGGGATTGAAACAATAACATACAAAGCTCACTAATTTCTCCTTAGGGACTAAGTCCCTAAGCAGATTTATTTTAACAATTTTTGACTAACATTTAAATGCGTTGGCAGATAGGACAAAAGTGAGCAGAACGACCGCCTATTTTTAATCTTTCTATAACGCCGCCATCTTTGCGAGGACAATGTTTGCCTTCCTGCCGGTAAACTTTTTGGACATTTTGATAACCGCCCTTCTCTCCTGTAATTAAACGATAATCGCTCATACTATCACCCTGTAATTCAATAGCTTTATTTAAAATCTTTTTCATCGCCCTGTAAACACTATTGAGGTTCGGCCTCGATAGTATTTGCGCTTGAGTGGAGGGATGGATTTTCGCCTCCCATAAAATTTCGTCTGAATAGATATTGCCGATACCGGCAATAATCTCCGGCTTCATTAAAATCTGTTTTATTTTGCCTTTTTTATTCTTAAAACAATCTTTGAATTTTTCAAAAGTAAAACTTTTTTCCAAAGGCTCCGGCCCTAAAGAGCTTAATTCTTTTTCTATAATTTCTTTATCCAAAAATTCTACTTTGGCAAACTTTCTTAAATCCGAAAGGGCGAGCATCAATCCTCCACCGCTTAGTTGAAACATCAAATGAATATATAAATTAACCGAATCTTCAAGCGGACCTTTTAATAGGGGCTTCCATCTGCCATCTTCCAGTTTCCACCTCCCTGCCAATAAATGCCCTGTCATTTTTTGATGAATAAGCAAAATTTTATTCCCCGACAGTCCGATTAAAATATTTTTTGCCCGCCTTTTAACGCTCTCAATTTTTCGGCCAATAATTTCTTTTTTAAACTGCCCAAAACCTTGAGGGCGCTTGATTATTTTCTTTGTATCAGACCAAACATCCTCGATCTTTCGACCGAGGACGGTTTTATTCAAACTTCTGACAATAGTTTCAACTTCGGGAAGTTCCGGCATTATTTATCAAGTTTTTAATTTATTAAAAACGAAGATGGAAAAGAGATTTATCTCTTTGACTATTTCAGAATACTTCTCACTTTCTCAATAATTTCGCCGGGAGTAAAATGGGCTTTAATCAGGTAATCAACCGCGCCCAGTTTCAGCCCCCTTTCCACGTCTTCTTTCTGGCCTAGATTAGAGAGAACAATCACCGGGATTGACGCTATGGAGGGATCGTTTTTAATTCGGGAAAGAACTTCAAAACCATCCATGCCGGGCAAAATTAAATCAAGCAGAATAATAGAAGGGTTGAATTCTTTTACCATCTTTAATCCTTCTTCTCCGTCAATGGCGCCATGGACATTGAAACCATCCTTAATGAGTTTTTGAGAAATTAATTCCCTTAAAAATTTATCGTCTTCAACAACGAGAACATTTATCATATATTATATATTTTACTTTATTATAAAAAAAACACAAATAAACCAAACTAAAAGCCGATGATAAATTCTTCAAGCGCCTCTTCTTTCTCCGGAATCAATCTTTCCTTAAATGGCAAGGTAAAATGAACAGTCGTGCCCTTACCCTCTTCTGACTCTATCCAAATTTCACCGCCATGTCTTTTAATTATATTTTTAACAATAAAAAGACCTAGACCGGAACCTTCGGTCTGCATTTTAATAACATTCTCGCTGCGGAAAAATTTAGAAAAAAGCCGCGGCATCTGGCTATGGGGGATGCCCACCCCCGTGTCTTGTATTTTTATTTCAAGATAATCTCTGCCAGATGGTTCAGCATTTATTTGGATTTGCCCTCCGGCCAGAGTGTAATTAATAGAATTCTCTAAAATATTTTTCAGAGCTAATTTAATTTTTTGGGAGTCCATTTTTATTTTAGGGAAATCTTTTTCAGGCGGCTCAAAGATAACTTTAATATTTTTCTCCTGGAACCGGAGAACCTGTTCGTTTAATGTCTCTTTAATCACAGCGACAATATCGCCAAATTCAAAATTATATCCAAACCTCCCTTCTTCAATTTTAGCGACATCCAGCATATCATTAACCAATCCAATAATTCTCTCGTTGGAATCATAGCCTTTTTGTAAAAAATCTTTTTGCTCTTGGGTGAGTTTGCCGACATCGCCGTTAATCATCATCTTCATCACCCATTTTATCGCCGAAAGGGGAGTGCGAAGCTGATGGGCGGCTAAAGTAATAAATTCTGACTTCATTTGTGAAATAGCTTTTTCTCTTTCAATGGTTATTTTTAATTTTTGACTAATCTCATTAAAATAATCAGCGAATATCGAAAACTCATCGTTGGATTTTATTTCTATTTTCGCGCCATACTCTCCGCGGGCAAGCTGACGTACGCCGTTTAATAACTTTTTTAAAGGTCTGATAACAATCCGCACTGAGAGAAAAATACCGATGGAAATTGCCGCGATAAAAAGTAAAATCAAAAAGCCCGCTTGAATTTTCGTTGCGATTAATAACGGCAAAAACCCAAAAAGAACAAAGACGACAATAATTTTGGCAAAAAGCGGAAAACGAGTCCGGCCCTCTAAGTCTTGAGGAAACGACTCTGCATCGCCTGACGATTTTGAAAAAATACTTTGAGCCATATAATTATTTCCTTATTTAATCGGCAAAGAAAAACAGAATGCCGTCCCCTTGCCTTCTTCTGATTGAAACCAAATTTTCCCGCCATGAGCTTCAATAATATTTTTAGCGATAAAGAGGCCGAGCCCGGAACCATCCGTTTCTATTTTTACCGCATTGGTCCCCCGAAAGAATTTTGAAAACACCCTTGCTTTTTGATCGTCCGGTATACCAACACCGGTATCAGAAATCTGACATTCTATACTCTCGCCAGCGCGCCGCAAAGAAACTGTTATGCTGCCGCCGGAAACAGTATATTTTATGGCATTATCTATAAGATTTTGAACAGCCAACCTCATTTTCTCTACATCTATTTTAACTTGCGGTAATTCTTTTTCCAATACTTTGAATTCCAACCCGAGGCCCTTCTTTTCAACCTGTTCTTTATAAGAGTTAACTACAAATTGAATAATCGTTTCCATGTCGGCGAATATCGGTTTAAAAATATATCTTCCCTCTTCAATGCGGGCAACATTTAAAAGATCGTTTACTAAATCAATCATTCTTTCATTCGACTCATAAACCTTATTAGTTAATTCTGTTTGTTTTTTGGTTATTTTTCCGGCATCTCCATCCAGCATCATCTTTAAAGCCCACTTCATTCCGGAAAGAGGAGTTCTTAATTGGTGGGCGGCAAGCGAAACAAACTCTGTCTTCAACCGCTCAATTGTTTTCTCGCGGGTAACATCGTGCAGAATGACTAATATCCCTAATTTTTCTCCTCCGCTTACCATGAAAATAGTTGAAACCTCCAATATTAAATCATCCCTAATTAATAATTCTTTCCTAAAGACTTTTAAAGACTCTCTTTCTAGTGTTTCTATTAATAACTTAAACCCCGGCTGTTTTTTAAGTTCCGACATCAACCTTTTCGATATTTCTTCGGCTTTAATTTGTAAAAATAATTCAGCTTGAGGGTTTATCAAAGAAAGTTTATTTTCATTGTCAAAAACCAATAAGCCATCGCTAAAATTAGTGATTATAGATAAAGTTTTATCTTTTTCTTCCTTTAGGGCGATATAAGACTGCCTCAAATTACCGATTGTTTCGTTAAAAGTATCTGCCAACTCCCCAATTTCATTTCTTGACCCCACTTTAATTTTGGCGTTTAAATTTCCCTTAGAAATCTCCCGGCAAACAGTAATTATTTTTTTGATAGGATTAGTTATGGAGCGAAAAACAAAAAACAACACCAGAAGGATAAAAAACAAAGACCCTATTCCTAAAACAATGCTTTGAATGGTGGTCCTGGCTATAATATCTTTTATGCCTTGCAGAGAAAAACCGATAAAAATAGCGTTATTACTTTGGGTCGGATAGATAATTAATTTAATTTCTTTTCCATTGAAAAAACTGTCTTTGGTGACTGTTTCCTGGGATGATAACGCTCTCCGGATATCTGCATCCTTAATTATTTCTCCCACCTCATCTTTCAGACTGCTTAGGCGAACTGCGCCGTCTAACCCAACAATTTTTATATAAACAACATCCTTGGCTTTAGCCATTTGACCAATAAACAAATTTTCTATACCGGGAATAGAAGAAACTCGGAATTTCCAAGCCGAAGAAAATGCCGTTTCATTGATGGCTTCCGCTAAATTTATTTTTTCTGAAATTGCCGTTTTAGTCAGTTCATTCCGCTCTTTTTGAATAGAAAAATAAAGAGTAACCGAAACCGTCAGCCCTAAAAACGCAAGGGTGCCGAAAAGAAGAGCATATAATGAATACTTTCTCATTAGAAATTTGCTACTGCGGAGCAACAGAAGAAGAATGGCTTGCAGGCACTAAATAAATTTTAATTTTGCCTATTTTTTCCACGGGATATCCTATTTTTGCAAATTCTTGAGCGGTAATGTTGGCTCCTTTATTGGCTAAGGCAAAAACCGACTCCGGAAAATTAATACGTTCCTGGACCCAAGTGCCGAGCTCATAGGGCGCTATAAATATTGGATTATACATCTTGCCCAATTTATTCAAATCTGAAATCACCGTGTGATCAGGATGACCGTGGGTTAATAAAACCAAATCAACTTTGCCAAAAGCGGAAAAGTCCTTGTATTTTTCCGGAAACACCCCTAATGGAGTGGCAGGATCAATCAAAATATTTTTCCCCTCCGGAGAAATTAATAAAAGCGAAGCGTGCCCCAACCAAACAAATTTTACTCCCATTATATTTTTTTCCTCGCCATTTTTTGGCGCCAGAAAACGATCAGCTAAATCATACTTTTTGAGAGCATCTTTAAATTCAATTGGATTTTGGGTTAACATCGGATAACTGCCATAATGGTATGGGATCACATAATTTTGAGGCTTGACTAAAGAGGCGGAAAAAGCCGCTTCCGTGGGACCCATAGTGAAGAATCCGCCGATAGGCAAGACAGCCACTTCCGGTTTAAAATAATCCCTTATTATCGTCATGTCGGCCATAGGACCAGTATCTCCGGAAACATAAAAGGTTGTTCCGTTTTCAAATTCAATAACATAACCAACCGGTTCGCCGGAATAAATGTTAGTAGTGGTTCTTTTATTCAACCTTTGAGCCTCAGCGTCTATTCTTTCGGTCAATTTCGTCAATCCGTTTTTGAGTTCGTTTCCGTTTTGAAATCCTTGGTACAAACCTCCCAAAGAAAGGATGAAAGCGATAACAACTGCAATAACAATTTTGCTTTTCATTATTTTATTATTTGTTAATTAAATAAAAATATTTCCGGCCTTTACATTATTTATATTTTACCATAAACGGGAAATTAAACTATGAAATCCTAATTTTTCTAAAGCTTCCCTAACCGCATCCTGTTTGTAATCAATAAAACTGCATTTTGCCAAGTCAAAATCAATCGGAACTTTTTTTTCGATCGTGGCCAATTCCCGACTTAAATATGCCTGCTCTTTATTTCGGATTAATTTTTCCTCAACTTTTGATGTAATTAAGGCCAGATTATTATATATTAGATCCAGTCCGCCGAATTCCAAAATTAAGCTCGTGGCAGTCTTTTCTCCTATTCCGGCTACGCCGGGGATGTTATCTGAAGGATCTCCTCTCAACCCTTTAAAATCAACTAGCTGTTCGGGGGTTAATCCTCCGTATTTTTCTTCTACCGCTTTTCTGTTATATAAAACTATATCTTTAACTCCTTTTCTTAATAAATAAACTTGAGTTTTAGCGTCAACTAGTTGTAAATTATCCGCATCGCCGCTTAAAATAATTGTTTCAACCGGAGATAAAGAAGCGATCGTGCCGATGATGTCATCCGCTTCAAAACCCTCCTTCTCAAAAATCGGGACGCCAAAACTTTTTAAAACTTCTTTAACTTTAGGAATCTGTGAATAAAGTTCTTCGGGGGCATGCGGTCTATTGGCTTTATACTCTTTAAATTTTTTATGGCGGAAAGTTGGCGCATGAAAATCAAAACAAGCCGCAATATAATCCGGCTGGAAATCTTTTATAGCCTTAAAAAAGACCAATAAAAATCCGTAAACCGCGCCGACCACCTCTCCTTTTTTATTGGTTAAAGGCGGCAAGGCATGAAAAGCCCGATGAATAACCGAATTTGAATCAATAATAATCAAACGCTTATTTTTATCTTCCATTTGTTTATTCTAACACAGCTCAATCTTATTTCTTAAAAAATACAGGGGTGCAACCCCTGTATTTTTATTCTAAAACTAAATCTTTAATTTTTTCGTAACTCTTTTTCGTCTCTGACCCCTCTAAAATGCGACTCTCGATAAATTTTTTAATATTCGCCGAACCGCCGAAAAGCTCCATTAAAAAATCTCTTTTCGTTACTGAGGGAAAATTGGCAATTCCTATACAGTCTAAATAACTAGACCAACGATAAGATTTTAAATAATTAATAACTTCTTGGGGATTTTTGACTCCCATTTCTTTCCAATCTTTTTCTAAAAGACCTACCGGATTAGTGAAAATATACCAGACAAGATTTATCAATTGCTCGGTAGTTTTAACATGAACTGCCTTAAAACGGCCCTGGAATAAAGAGCCCATTCCTTTTCTATTATATTTCTGATTAAAATATCCGACATAACTATCGCCTAATTTTTTCATAAAAAGAGAGATGCCATTTTCCACCATCTGGCGGACAATTAAATGATAATGATTCGGCATTAGACAAAAGATTAAAATTTCCACTAACGGCTCTCTTGAATTTACAGGGGTCGTACCCCTGTATTTTTTTTCTTTACGTTTTTCAATCTGATTTCTCATTATAACCAAATTTTTAATATTTAATTCATAAATGCAAAAAATAAATCGGAAATAATCCGAAATTTGTTGAAAAATATTTCTTTTTTCCACTCCTCTATTAAAAATATGGTAAATTTCCCCAGTAACAAATTGAGGTCGTTTTGTAGGCATAATTTTTAGTTTAATCTGGTATTGTTCTATTATTTTACCAAAAGAAATACAGGGGTGCAACCCCTGTATTTCTTTTGGTAAAATAAAAAAGCCCGATTCCCGTTTTAAAATTAAAACAAGAATCAGGCTTTGTTTTTAAGTTGTAACCTGCTCAACTAAAACAGATTTCTCTCTTAGCTCTGGAAAGCGTTTCAGTCCATTAGCTAAATAGGCAATATTGGGAGAAGCTACCTCTACAATAGTTGACGCTACACATCCAGCCCTTACAAGCCTAAACACAACCTCGCTGAAATCTGTTGGATTTATCACTGAATCTATTAAGTTTCTCTTTATCTGTCTGGGAGACTTTTGTTTATTTTTAGTTAAACAAGAGAATACAGGGATACTTGGGCTGGATATCTCCATGTCGGGAAGGTCAAGAACAAAATTGAGAGTTTGTTGAGGATGGCCCATAAAGTCTTTGTTATGAAAAGCATCAATTGTTTCTAAAACCTTATAGCCGATTCTCTTTTTTTCAAGATTATCTGTAAATTTTTTGAGTATTGCCCTTGGCCCAGAAAAAACAACCTCTTCGGGGTTATTGGTATTGGCGATTTTAAACTTTGCTTTCTTCGCATAATTTTCAGCCATTGTTCTTTTTTTTGAATCACCGAAGACCGCTATCATACAACCATCGTTGATAAAATAAGCGGCCGAAAACATAGCAAAATTACGCATCATAACCAATCTAAGTCCTTGGGAAAAGCTTAGGGCTCCGCCAACGACCAATGCAGTAATTTCTCCTAAACTGGGCCCGGCAAGAAAGTCAGGAGCTTTTTCTTCTCCTCTGTCAACTTTTTTAAGGCGAATCTGCGCCCGGCAGTAGCAGTCAATAAACACTGCCGGTTGGGCAAACATTTTTATCATCATCTTTGCCCAAGGTCTTTTCGCTTCTTCTATCTCGCTCTCTTTTGTAGTCAAGAGATAAAAGAGCATGTCGGCATAATCTTTTTTTAGAACTCTTTCTACCGGCTCCCAAATTTCAAGCAAGGCCTCTTTTATATCAGCCGACATTTCTACTACCTCTTTACCTTGCCCCGGAAAAACCCAGGCTATTTTTATTCGTTTTCTGAATACCTTTTCAAGTTCTTGCGTGACTTGCGTGAGTTTTCTTCTTAATTGCATTATGTTCTCCTTCTTTTCAATCCTTATTATTATGGGAAATAACTATTTTTCTTTTATTTTTACCGATTAATTCAAAATGTATCATAATCCTGTCTTTTGGCAAGAGAGACTTAATTCTATCCGCCCACTCAATTGCCACGATGTTTTTTGGGTTGCTAATAATTTCTTGAAATCCTAAATCTAAAATATCTTTCGCCTTCTGAATACGATAGCAGTCAAAATGATAAAAAAATCCAAACCTCTTCATAATAACAAACGTCGGGCTGTTGATTTTTTCTTTAATCCCCAGCCCCTTGGCAAGCCCCTGTAAAAAAGTAGTTTTGCCACCGCCTAAGTTTCCAATCAACGCCAAAACCACCGCCCTTTCTTTGCGAGACATTTTCAAAATTTCTTCAGCCAACATTTTAGCTATTTTTTGCGTTTCTTTTGCCGTTTGAGTAATAATTTTTGTTGACATCTTAAATCTAATAATATAATATCTTTTAATGGTTGAAATTTCAAAAAAATTTACAGAAGACATCAAGAATGTTTTGGATTTTAAAAAAGAAATTGAAGGCGCCTTAGGAAAAGAAACCAGCGATATTTTGGAAATAATTTTGGGCGGAGCTATAAGCCTTGGCACTTCCGATATCCATATTGAACCCGAAGAGGAGCAAGTAAAATTAAGGGTCAGATTTGATGGAATTTTACAGGATGTTTTACTTTTATCAAAAGAAATTTATGGAAGCCTCCTTTCAAGAATAAAATTGCTTTCCGGCATTAAGTTTAATGTTACCGATCGGCCCCAAGATGGCCGGTTTTCTATTATAACAGGAATTTTGGCAATTGAAATTCGGGTTTCCTCCTTGCCCACAGAATACGGAGAAACAGTTGTTTTAAGAATTTTAAATCCTAAATCCTTGGTTTCGCTTAAAGACCTTGGTTTAAGGGAGGATCTTTTAAATCTCTTCCAGGCTGAAATCAAAAAACCGAATGGAATGATTATTGTGACCGGTCCCACGGGATCGGGAAAAACTACCACTCTTTACGCATTTTTAAAAGAAATCCAAAATCCGGAAATCAAAATTATCACTATTGAAGACCCGATTGAATATCATTTAGCAGGTATTTCTCAAACCCAAGTGGCGCAAGAAAAGGGCTATAATTTTGCTTCGGGCCTCCGTTCCATTGTCAGGCAAGACCCTGATGTTATCCTAGTCGGCGAAGTCAGAGATCTGGAAACCGCTGATATCGGTCTGCAAGCGGCTTTAACCGGCCACTTGGTCTTAACCACCCTGCATACTAATGATGCCGCCGGCACAGTGGCCAGGCTCGTTAATTTGGGAGTGAAACCGGCTGACATCGGACCTGCTTTGAATATAGCTATCGCCCAACGGCTGGTAAGAAAAGTTTGCCAAAAATGCGCGAAATTTGAAAAACCATCTGCTGAAGAACTAGACAAGATTAAAAAAGAGATAAAGAGTGTTCTTAAAAAAAATATAAAAATACCCAAAGCAGTTGGCTGCCAATATTGCAACTCCACCGGATATAAGGGCAGGGTGGGGCTGTTTGAGGCATTTTTGATTGACGACGAAATGGAGAAATTTATTTTAAAGAATCCGTCTATTGCTGAACTTAAAGAAAGATCGATCAAAAACGGCATGCTGACAATGAAACAGGACGGATTTATTAAAGTCCTTGAAGGGGTTACCACTATTGAAGAAGTGGAAAGGGTAACCGGCGAATAGAAAAGCAGTCCTAAGGTTGGGGGTCACAAGGCGTTGAAGCGCGAGTTTAGAGTCTTTCAGAGGAGTAGCCCAGTTCCCACCAGACTATCCGTCAAAAAAAGACTCCCGACCCCCAGCCTTAAGACTGCTGGAATATTTATACCTTACCAGATTATGTTTAATTTGTCAAGCAAGCCCCGCAAAGCGGGGCGCAGATTAAAGATGAGGAGAGCTCTCCTCATCGCCGGTTATTTTTTATTTTTTACTATTTTTTCTATTGCTTCGGCCGTTTTTGCCGCAAACTCTTGTATAAATATTAATACCGCCTCGCTGGAAGAGCTGGATAAAATTAAATATGTCGGCGAATCTCGCGCAAAACAAATTATAATACTGCGTGGAGAAAAATTGTTTTCTTCTGTAGATGAACTAGACCGTGTAATTGGTATTGGTCCCGCCATAGTCGCTAAAATTAAACAAGAGGGCATGGCCTGCGCATCCCAACAAGAACCGCAATCAACCACAACCGCTCTATCTTTGGAGGTTCGGCCTCCAAGGGAGGCCGAACCTCAGAACGTCATCCCTATTACTTATTCTTCCGGAATAATTTTCAGTGAAATTATGCCTTCCCCTGAAGGACCGGACGAAACAGAAGAATGGATTAAAATTTTTAATAAAAATAATTTTAAAGTTGACCTGTCCGACTGGCAAATAACAGATACTGTCGGTAAAACTAATACTTATACTTTCCCTGCCGGAATAAAAATATCGGCTATGGGATTTTTAGTCCTTAACCGGCCTGAAACAAAAATTATTTTAAATAATAATGCCGACGGATTAAAATTAATCCAGCCCGACGGAAAAGTCATTGATTCTGTAAATTATGAAAAAGCTCTCCGGGGCCAATCGTATGGCCCTGGAGCGGTCAACACAATTAAAGAAGTTGAAGAAAAGGGGCTGGCGGCAATCAGCGAGCCAATAATAATCGGACAAAATAAGCGCAGTTTTCCCCCGCTTTTAGCCGCCCTTGCCCTCGCCATTTTCTCGGTAATAATAATTTTATTCCTTTATAAAAAGAAACTAATTAAGAAAGACTTCGATTAAATCTTCGCCGCCGCCGAATGTTTTTCCATCTTTGATTATTTTAAGCCGGACACCAAATCGAAAGCCTCTTTTCATAACTAGGTGTATAATTCTCGCTTTCTTTGAAATAATCCTTATCGGCTGTGCCTCCTTTGATATGATATTCTATGCCATTCCTCTTGCAGAATTTTATAACTTCATCCGCGCAATCATTATAAAATGTTTTATAATTATAATCTTTGAAATAGCTTGGCAAGGCGTTGTAATTCCACTTGCCAAAGACTATCTTATCGACAAAAGATACTCTTTCCAATATTTCTGTTAAGTTTTGTGGAATAATATTCGGGGTTGGATAAGGCTCCATACTCACCCAAGTCTTCAACCCTTTGTCGTGCAAAAACTTAAGAGATTTTATTCTTTTTTCTACCGGTGCAGCGAATGGTTCAACTTTTTTTTGGAATTTTTCATATAAAGAAACTACTGTTAAACCATACTCATTATTTTTTCCATACATATCTTTTCTTGCTAATTCTTTAGGATATACGCCCTTGCTTATAGTAACAACTTTTATGTTATCTTGGTTTAATCTTTTTATAATTTTTAAACTCAAATCGCCTATCTCTTTATATTTATACATAAAGGGGTCTGTCGAAAAACACAAATAAACATATTTTATATCTTTCTTATATTTTGGTATTTCTTTATCCAGCAATTCTAAAGCATTACTAACAATTTTTGGAGTTATCCATTCTTTATAATTTTTAATAATCCCACAGCGTTTTTTCATCATCATCGCATAGCAAGGATACTTACAACCGTGAGAACACCCCTCAATGTGATTTAATCAAAAATCAGCGTATTCCACTCCGCTTTTATACAAAAGAGTTTTACGAATTATTTTCTCCATAATTTTATTTCTCAATTAATTATTATATTTTATATAAAATTAATAGGAAAAAAACTTCTTATACATGTCATCCCCTACAAAACTACTAAAAGTTGAAGAAGAAAATTCAGGTGAAAGATTTGCTATATGGCTAATTCTTTTATAAATATCTCGGGAAGCGCTTTGAGATCCGGCGACAATAGTAAGCTTAACTGGATTTTTGATATTTTCTGCCATTAATTTAATAAATGACGCATCTCCCGCTTTCCAACCAACAATAAGAATTCTGTCTACCTCTGATAGAGCATTTATAACAACATTTATGTGTGAATCTGGGCAAACAAAAGAGTCGTCCTTATCAGCGAGGGGCACAGCAACTTCTGGATGATAATGAATAACTCTAGCATCAGAAGCTGAGTATTGTCGGGTTTCCTTATAATCTCTCCGTATGTATATCTGTCTGTTCTTATTTTTAAATTGATCTTTTAAATATGTGGGGTCTTTTATTAAAAAATTATAAGAACTTTTATAAACTTTTTCTATGTCTCTCCATTCGTCCTTTATTATGCGAACCCAGTCGCAAGAACCATGAGCTTTAATGAGCTTAATGGGGCCCTTGATATAATCATCTATCTCTCGTTCTATCGGAAAATTAAGCGCTTTTTCGAATAACGAATCATAATCAAAAGTTACAATACAAGCTTCACCTTTTTCAGTATCTTGTATCGCCGATACAAGCGCACTATAATTATTCCCTATTTGATAATATTTATCGCTTATTTCTTGAAAAAATTTTTGGAGATAAAATTGCATCGCGACTATCTGGCATTGCCTCTCGATGTTCTTTAATTTAATTTCCGACAAATATTCTTCTAAATTTTTCCCGTGTTGCATTGCGGCCTCTGCACTAGCAATAAGATTATTTAATACCGGATATTCTTCAACAATTCCTTTTAATAAATTTGTTCTGAAAAGTTTATCAGTTAAAGGAGGTCTAAAATTATGTGCGAGAGGATCTCGAATAAGATCTTCTCTAATATAATCAAATGAAGCTCCTGCGCCTAAGATAATTAATGGGTAGGACATTTTTATTTATCAATTAATTCTTCAACTTTTCATAATGCTATCTCAAAAATCTTTTTTACTAAACCTGTTCTTGCATAAAAAGCCCTGCTCGTGGAGCCATGACCGGTACCTTTCGTTCTCGCTTGTATCCATTTTCCGTCAGCTCCAGTCAACGCCTTAAAACCTTTTACAACAAGCTTGTTCCTGATAAATTCATAATCTTTTTCAATTTCCTTTATTAATTCATCATCCTCGACAGAATCCAAGCTGGTAACTTTTAATAGCTCTCCGTTTTCAGAATTTTTACCGTGCCACATCACCGCGCAAAAGACGATTGATTTTAGTTTCGCCCAACAATGACTTTTCAAAAATTCTTGAGCCTTTAACTCTTCTGGATTAATCATGGTGATAGCCATTGTCTCTTTGGGCACAAGTTTATCTTTAACGTAGTGAAAACTAACAGATTTTAATTCGTAAGAAAGACCGTTAGGCGCCTTAGAAACATTCGTTTTAAGCCCAGCTAATCTCTCCAGAGTCAAACCCTTCCAGCCTTTATTTTGCTTCCCAGTTTCATAAGTGGTTATCCCGTATTTCAAAGCCAGCTTTCTCAAATCCTTACCGATGTACTTTTTTAAATTTTTTATGGCGGTTGCGCGGGTTACGATTTTCATACATTTAACAAATTAAGCTCCATCGAAAACGGCTTGCGATTTATTTTTAACCGATCTTTTCCCTGCGACGTTAATAAGACAATCGCGTCGTATCCTAAGGTCTTTGCCTTTCTGAACATTCTTGCGTCCAAATTTATTCTTCGATTATACCAATTCTTGCCCTCCTTAGTAATTTGAAAATATAATTTATTATATTTACTAGGGAATAATCTTTTTAGTATTTCTTTTTCGGAAAAGCCATAAATAGGCAATTTAACGTTCACTTTTTCAGGATTAAAATTGGGTCTTCCATAAAATTCGGCTTGCGAATAAGTTGAAGCTAAAAATTTACCTCGTTTTTTATAGGCATTTTTGTCTATCGGTGGAACGTGCCACCATTCGGTTTTATTGATTTTTGCTATTAAAACCTCTTTTATTCCTGCCGCGTTCATATTTCTTAGATTAGTTTATTTTTCATATTGCGATCTAATTCTTCAAATCGCTTAATTGATAAATCCAAATAATTTTTATCTGTATCAATACCAATAAAACTTCGCCCAGTGAGATAAGCGGCAATTCCGGTTGTTGAGCTTCCAGCGAAAGGATCAACAATTAAATCGCCCTTATTTGTGCTTGCCAACACAATCCGTTTCAGCAAATCTTCCGGCTTTTGTGTTGGGTGCTTACCAAACTTCTTTTCAATAGGCTTAGGGGTTCCCATAGACCAAACCGAACGCATTTGTGTGTTGGGTTTTTTAATAAAATCTTCGGGCCAATTTCCATTCTTCATCAGTTCGTAATTAAAATTATGTCTTGCTTCTTTATCTTTTCGCGCCCAAATTAAAGTTTCGTGGCTTGCGGTGAAATAACGACAACTTAAATTTGGCGATGCGTTAGGTTTAAACCACGCGATATCATTAAGGATATGAAACCCGGAATCCTGGAGCGCAAAACCGCATTGATAAATTGAGTGATATGTCCCGCTAATCCAAATTGTACCATGTGGCTTCAAAATGCGCCTTATGGCTTTTATCCATTTGAGATGAAATTCAAAATCTTTTTTTAGGCCATTACTTTTATCCCATTCGCCTTTATTAACGCTTACGCGCCGCCCAGCATGGACAGTAAATCCTCCGTTAGATAAAAGATAAGGGGGATCGGCAAAAACCATATCAACCGAATTTTCTGGAAGTTTAGCGAGGACATCTATACAATTAGCATTAAATAGTTTAAATTTCGGCTTCTCATAATACGGCTTCCACGCCTCTGCGTTATTTGCGTTATTTTTATTTTGCTCCGGAGTTATGGGATTTTTTTTGACCATCTTGGCGACTAATCGTGTTTCGTCGGTAAAAAGAATGTTTGAATATTTGGGATTTTCTGGTTTTAAGAATTGATAGGGCGATTTGTCTTGAGAAATAAACCTTTTAATCGTGGTGCCGTCGGGAGTTTGAGCCAGAACTATATCACCGGAGATAAATTCTTTTGTTTTTTTAAATAAAATTAAATCGCCATCGTTGATATTGGCGTTAATCATTGAGTCGCCCATAACGCGAACAACCATCACATCGTCGGCAATAGTTTCCACGTCTTTTGAAAGCGGCTGCCAGGCATTTATTTCTTCTATCGCCTCGGTAAAGCTGCCAGCTGAAGTATAACCGACTACTGGCGCCAATGGACGCTCGCCTATCGCCTTATAACCCTTCCTAAGAATTTTAATACCGCGAGCTGAACCTTCTTCTCTGCGAATTAAATTCTTTCTTTCTAAGATTGAAAAAATATCCAAAAGCGATTGGTTTGAAGATATGTCTAATTTTTCTTTTAGTTCGCTGAAAGACGGCGGGAAACCAGCAGTAATTAAATTATTGTAAATTATTTCCAAAACCTCCTTCTGTCTTTCTGTGATAATTTTTTCTTTTATACCCATTAAATAATAATACCCGACCAAATGGTCGGGTGTCAATGGTGGATAACTTAAAACCGTCGGCTATTGATTTTTTGAAAAAATAGAATAATATAAAACATATGTCCGGACACAGCCACGCGAAAACAATTAAACATCAAAAGAATTTAACTGACCAGAAAAGAGGGCAGCTGTTTTCTAAAATGGCCAAAGTGATTTGGATTGCCGTAAGAGAAGGAGGAGCAAGCCCGGAGACAAATAATAAATTGAAGGTGGTGATGGAACAGGCAAAAGAGTTTAATATGCCCAAGGAAAATATTGAGAGAGCTGTTAAACAAGCCGTGGGCGGAGAAGAAGCGGCTAATTTAACTGAAATGGTTTTTGAAGCTTATGGGCCGGGCGGAATCGCTATTATTATTGAAGCCATCGCTGATAATAAAAATCGGGCGCTGGGAGAAGTGAAACAAGCGCTAAACCAATACGGCGGGAAATTAGTCGGGGAAGGAGCTATCAGATGGATGTTTGACAGAAAAGGAGTAATTATAATAAATTCCAAGTTGCAAATTACAAATCCTAAAACTAAAGAAGAATTAGAATTATTAACGATTGAAGCAGGAGCTCAAGATATTTTATGGGAGGATGGCGATATATTAAATGTTTATACAAAAACCGAAGATTTAGAAAAAGTGCGCAAAATTTTAGAAGAAAAGGGCGTCAAAATGGAAGGAGCAAGCCTAGATTGGGTGGCGAAAGAAGAAATAACAGCTGACGAAAAAATTAAAGAATCCTGCGAAAAACTTTTTAATGCTCTAGATGGATCAGATAGCGTTCAGGAAATATATAGTAATTTAAAATAATGCCAAGAGAGGCGGTTATCCGAAAAAAAGCAATTGAAATATTAACAAAAGCAAAATGGGTTTCTTGGTATGCGCCAAAAGTAAAATTTCATGAAACGGATATTTTTGGGGTTTTTGATTTAATTTGCTGGGAGAAAGCCAGTAAAAATCTGAAATTTATTCAATTGACCACCGTATCAAATTTATCAGCCCGCAGAAAGAAAATTAATGGATTTTTTAAAGCCAATAAAATAAAATCCAGAAGCGCTGAAATAGAAATTTGGGCTTGGAATAACCGGCAAAAAAACTTTAAAATAGAGATGGTATAATAAGGGGGTTGACAAGCCTCTTGGGAAATATATAATACTTTTTAGTTAAGACCTAAAAGGTCGAGTATCCAATAAAAATTAAGTAAATTTATTATGTATAACGAAATCGCTCCATTTTCCGGAGAAGAAGACGGAGAGACAGAAGAAAAAGAGGAAGAAATAGAAGAAATTGAGTAGCAAACAAAAAACCCGCTGATATCAGCGGGTTTTCTGTTCGCTGAAGATGAGGCGAAGCCTCATCGCCTAGCCAATTTTGGCAAATTTTCTTTTTCCGGCTTGTATAATTTGACTTTTTTTGACATCAACTACTTTTCGCCAATCATTTTGAATTTCATTATCAATCTTCACACCGCCCTGTTCTATTAATCTTTTGGCCTCTGATTTAGAAGAAGTTATTTTTGTTTCAACTAATAAATCAAGAATATCTGTCGCCCCTTCTTTTATTATAATTTCCGGGATATCTGAGGGCAGCCCGCCTTCTTTAAAAACCTGATTAAATTCTTTTTCAGCCAACTCCGCCGCTTTTGAATTATAGCAAGTTTTAATAATTTCTTTAGCTAATTGCGCCTTTGCCTCGCGCGGGTTTGTTCCAGAAAACGAAAGATTGGTCAGCAACTCAAATCCGGCGGGAATTATTTCGTCCGACCAAGACATAATTTTACCAAACATCTGATCGGGAGACTCGTCTAGATTAACCATATTCCCTTCGGTCTTACCCATTTTCTTGCCGGTCGAATCGGTCAATAATTTTAAAGCCATGACAAATTTTTCTTTACCCTTTATTTTCCGCATCAAATCTCTGCCTCGCATCATATTAAAAGTCTGATCGTTGCCTCCAATTTCCAAATCAACGTCCATTATAACGCTGTCATAAGCCTGGAAAACTGGATATAAAAATTCATGTAAAAGAACATCTTTGCCTTCTTTAATTCGCTTTTGAAACATATCTCTTTCTAACAACCGGGCAACCGTGAAATGAGAAGCTATTTCAAGCAAATCTGTTGGCCTTAATTTATTAGTCCATTTCTCGTTTTGCAAAAACTTTACATTTGATTTTTTCAGATCTAAAATTTTTCCAATTTGTTTTTTGTAATTTTTCGCATTTTCTAACACCTGCTCCCGAGTTAATGCTTTTCTAGTTGCTGACTTGTCGGTTGGATCGCCAATCATCGCCGTGAAATCGCCGATTAAAACAATCACCTCGTGACCCAGGTCTTGAAATTGGCGTAATTTTCTTAAAACCGCCATATGTCCGACATGAAGTTTACCGGTCGGATCAATGCCGTTGTAAAGCCGTATTTTTTTGCCGGACAACAAAACTTTCTCCAATTCCTCTTTGTTTGGAAAAATTTTTTCCACTCCCCGCGTCAAAACTTCTTCGATTTTTTCCGGATCGGTATTTATTTTCATTCTTTTATCTTAAACTAAAAACCGCCCATTTTCAATAATAACATTGTTAGACGCTTAGCGTCTAACAATCTATTTAATAACCCATTCTTTTGAATAAGAAGAAAGAATTTCACATCCATTTTTTGTCACGCAAACTACATCCTCAATGCGTATCCCTCCGATTTTAGGATAATATAAACCCGGTTCAACGGTAATAACATTCCCTGCTATAAGTTTTGCACTCGATTTTTGTTTCAAAAAAGGCTCTTCGTGAATTTTAAGACCTATGCCGTGTCCTGCCCCATGAATAAATCCCTTATCGCCGACATCATACCCAGAATTTAGCAGCGAATTTGCGCATGTTTTATAAATTTCTCTTGCTTTTATGCCAGGCTTTATTATTTTTATCCCTTCTTTTTGGGCCTTCATTACCGCCTTATACATCTTTCGGAGCTCAAAAGACGGCTTCCCCTTGATAAACGTTCTTGTTATGTCGCCAAAATAACCGGTAACGCGGCCTTTAGGGAAAATATCGCAGACAATTGGTTTATACGGTTTTATTAAACCCTTACCAGGATGATGAGGGATAGCGGTCTGCTCTCCCGAAGAAATAATAATTCCCTTCTCATTAACAATGCCTTCAGTCAGAAATAAATTCTCTATTTCCCCTTTAAAAAACTCGCTCGTAAGAATCTTTTTTTTATAAAAAATTTTTCTATTTTTAATAACAGACTTTCGAAGAATTTTTTTGACAACCACAAAAGCTTTCTCGATTTTCCTGATACCTTCCTTAATTATCGCTATTTCCTTTTTTGTTTTAATTGATAAAAATTTAGCAACCATATTAAAAATAGAGAGGCGGATGGAGGATTTCCATCCGCCTCATTAATTGGAGAAATATGCTCGGGAAGAGATTTGACAGAACAATCTTCCATCTCAAGAAAAAATGATACGTGGCACATTTTTATCTCTCTTTCTTACGGTAAATTTGTTTGGTGGGCAGAACGTAAAACGCTCTGCCCACCAAGTTCGACCCGTCTATCTATTTAGGGCCAAATTGGGCACAACACCGGGTGGGAATACATTCTGGGATGCATACTCCTCCTTTCTTAGCCAAAGACTAGGCTCTTTGACTGATTTTTAAATTTTCAGCCTAGGGAGCCCCGACGATCGATACGTCGGGACGCCCTAAAATAAAAAATCCGCCGAGCTATTGGCGGAGTAAAAGATAAATTAATTTTACCTTAAATCAAAACTCGCCAACAGCTGACTGCGGGATAATAATGGCACCAACAATTTTGAACGGATTTGAAATTCATATTTTTACTTCAAGGTCATAATAGCAAACCAAGGATTCTTGTCAATGGGGGTAAGAATTGATAAAGTAAATGTTAGACGCTTGGCGTCTAACATGGTATGTTAAAATAACAATATGCGAAAAATCAAATTTATTCCAAATTCATATTATCATATCTGTAATAAAAGCAACGATGGACAATCTATTTTTTTTGACGTAAGAGACTATGCGCGATTTTTATTTTCTATATTATTTTATCAAGCATCAGTGCCCTTTTATAACTTAAGCCGTCAAACATCTTATTTTGCTAAAAATTCAGAATTTAAAGTCTCCTCGGAAATAATCCAAAAAATAACCAATGCAAGAAAGGTAGAGCTTAATATATTTACAATAATGCCCAATCATTTTCATCTTCTTTTACAAGAAAAATCTCAAAAAGGAGTTTCTTCTTATCTCCAACGAATCCAAACTGGTTATGCAAAATATTTCAATACAAAATATAAAAAACAAGGACATCTTTTTCAGGGCACTTTTCACGCTGTACCAGTAGAAACAGATGAGCAACTTCTTTATCTTTCGGCGTATATCCACCGCAATTCAAGAGAATTAAATAACTGGAAAAATAAAGAGATCGAATATCCTTGGTCAAGCTATCAAGACCTCGTTGAGAATAACCGTTGGGGAGAATTATTAAAACCGGGTATCGTTCTTAATCAGTTCCCTAATGCCAATAAATATTACAAATTCGTAGAAACGAGCACTGCGAAACGCGAGAAGCCACCTATTAAAGATTTATTTCTCGAATAATTTATAATAATTAAAAGTGTTAGACGCTTAGCGTCTAACACGTCTACAACGTAAGTTATGAAGAAATTATTTTTACTATTATTAAAAATATTAGGGGCAGGAATTTTGTCTTTGGGATTCGGGGCATTATTCCTGTTTTTTTATTATACAAAGGACTTTCCCCGACCGGAAGTGTTTTCAGAAAGGCAGCTTTCCGAATCAACTAAAATCTACGACCGAACGGGCCAAATCCTGCTTTATGAGGTTTACGGCGAGGAAAAAAGAACTTGGGTCCCGTTAAGCGCTATTCCCGAATATTTGAAGCAAGCCGTGATCGCCACCGAAGACGCTAATTTTTATCATCATTTCGGAGTTGATTTTAAGAGTATACTCTGGGCGATTTCAACTGATTTAAAACTTAAAAGGGCGGCCTTTGGCGCCTCTACTATTCCCCAGCAATTAATCAGGTCCACTTTCTTATCCGCTAATAAAACCGCTGAAAGAAAAACCAGAGAAATTATTTTAGCTCTGGAGATCAGCCGAAGATATTCTAAAGACCAAATTTTAGAATGGTATTTAAACCAAGTACCTTTCGGCCAAAACGCTTACGGCGCGGCAGCCGCCAGTCAAACATATTTTGGCAAATCGGTTTCCGAAATTTCTCTGTCCGAAGCCGCAACTTTAGCCGCTATCATCCAGGCCCCTTATTCTCTCTCTCCTTATGGAGAAAATAAAAATAAATTATTAATTAGAAAAAATTATGTTTTAAACCGCATGGCGGCTGAACATTTTTTAGATGCGGCAACGGCCGAAGAAGAAAAAAATAAAGAGGTTATATTTATTGAAAAACCTCTTTTATTAAAAGCCCCTTATTTCACGCTTTGGGTGAAACAGCAGCTGGAAAACCAGTTTAGCGAAGAACTTTTACGGAATAAAGGGTTAAAAGTCATCACCTCTTTGGATTGGGAAATGCAAAAAATTGCGGAAAAAACCGTTAAGGAAGGAGTAGAAAAAAATGTAATTTACAATGCCTATAATGCGGGGATGGTGGCAATTTCTCCTAAAACCGGCGAGGTTTTAGCTATGACTGTGGGCAAAGGTGATTATAATGCTGAGCCATTCCCTAAGGGATGTAATCCGGGAGTTGATTGTTTTTTTGACCCGAAATTTAATGTCGTTATCGGTGTAAAGGTGAATCCGGGCAGACAGCCTGGATCAACCTTTAAACCGTTTGTTTATGCTACTGCTTTTGAAAAAGGATATACTGACCAAACTATCGTGGTTGATGAATTGACTAATTTTGGCACCTGGGGCGACAAAGAATATGTTCCCCAAAACTATGATGACAGATTCCGAGGCCCGGTTACCTTAAGACAGGCTTTGTCTCAATCGTTGAATATCCCGTCGATCAAAACTCTTTTATATTTAGCCGGAATTGAAGACAGCATAAAAACGGCTGAAAATCTTGGGATTACCACATTAAAACCGCCCTTCGGCCCGGCGATTGTTTTAGGCGGTTGGGAAGTAAAATTATTAGAGATAACTTCAGCTTACGGCGCTTTTGCCACCGGTGGCCTGAAAATAGAACCGACCGCTATTTTAAAAATTGAAGATCGGAATGGAAATATTATTTTTGAAAATAAAAAAACATTGAAAAGAGTCCTGGAAAAAAATGTGGCAAATTTAATCAATAATATTTTATCTGACAATGAATCTCGATCTCCGATGTTTGGGTCAATGTCCAACCTATATGTTGAGAACTACTCCGTAGCGGCTAAAACGGGTACTACTGATAATTTCAGGGACACTTGGATAATCGGCTATACTCCATCTGTCAGCGTCGGCGTTTGGGCCGGGAATAATAATAACGAGCCGTTATTAAAAAAACAGTCCGCTGTAATAGTGGTAGGACCTATCTTCCACAGTTTTATGGAACAAATACTGCCGAGTTTGCCGAAAGAAGAATTTGAAAAACCTGCTACAACCGATTAGGTTTTTTTAATCGGCATTAAGATATAAAGGTAACTTTGATCGCTTGACGATTTCAAGACCGCCGGGCCTTCTTCTCCGGTTAATTCTAAAACAACTTCTTTTTCTTTGTCAATATTAATATTTAAAAGGCCATCTATTAAAAATCGGTAATTAAAAGCGACTTTTGTATCGCTCCCTTTTATTTTGGCCTGTATTTGACTGTTATATTCGCCCACGTCGGGACTTTGACTGGAAATTCCCACTATTCCTTTTTTAGAATTAATTTCTAATTTTATTTCATTTGTTTTGCCAGAAAAGACGCTGGCTGACTTCACCTGGTTTAAAAATTCCTTGCCCGGGATAGAAACCTGAGTTTCCGATTTTTTAGGAATAATATCTTGATAATTAGGGAATTCTCCTTCAATTAAGCGGGATGTAAATTGGATTTGGGGGACATTAGTCTCCTCCATTTGGGATTCAAAAACAATTTGATTTGAAGAAAAGTATATTTTTAAATCTCCAGCTTTTTCTCCAAAAATATTAATTAACTCTCTGGCCGCTTTTTGGGGCAGAATTAAAGACTGTTTTTTAACCGTGCCAACTTTTTTTTCTAAATATATGGTTTTTTCACCTAAACGGAAACTGTCGGTCGCCACTATTTTAATTAAATTTTCTTGAAAAATAAAATAAACTCCGGAAATCTCCGGCTTAGCGGTAGATGTGCTGGTTAAATTAACTATTTGACTTAGGGCTTGGCAAAAAAATTGAGATGGAATTTTTAAATATTCGCCCTCTATATTTAAAGGAATAATTGGAAATTCTTCCGGACTTAATGATTTAAGGGTGGATTGGTAATTATCACACTCAAAGAAAACTTGAAGATTTTTTGAGTTGATTTTAATGGCTTTATTAGGAGATAAAGATACTAAAGAAAATGTTGTTTGGTTCGGTATAACCGCTTCTCCCTCTTCTTCCATTTTAATTAAAGATCTCCATTTTATTCCAACTTCTAAATCAGTGGCTGATAATATTAAAAAATTTTTCTCAACCTTAAATAAAATATTACTTAAAATTGGAAGGGTAGTTGATTTTGAGCAAATACGCCCCACGAGAGCCAATCCTTCTTTTAATTTTTCTTGTAAAATAGTCAGTCTCATAATTATAATATAATATTATTTATTGTTGTTATTAATACTGTGGATAATTAATAATTAAACCTGATTCCCCTTTATTATAACTGTTTTTTATTTGTGGAAAAATTGGGGAGAAAATTAGGCGTTATAAATTCTTTGTCTAATTAGGGAGATTTCCTCTGTTAATCCCTCGTTTTTCCCCACCTCCCTGGCAATTTTTTGGCAAGCATGGATAGCTGTTGTATGATCTTTACCCCCAAATTTTCGTCCAATAAAAGGAAAAGATCCTTTCATATCTTCTCTTATTAAATACATAGCCACTTGGCGGGGTTTTACAATCTCCTTTTTTCTTGACTCCAATAAAAGGTCTTTGTCCCTTAGGTCGTAAAATTCAGCTACTCCCTGAATTATTTTTTTTACATTAATTATTTTATTCGGGGCAAAGATTAAATTTTTAAGAAGGGATTTGGCTATTTCTATAGTCAAGGGCTGGGTTTGGATTCTTTGGCAAGCCATTAGGCGGTTTAGAGCCCCTTCCAATTCTCTGATATTACGGGGAATATTTATAGCAATAAAATTTAAAATTTCTTCAGTCAGCTCAATGCCCCTTTCCTGGCTTTTGTTCTTTAAAATAGCGATACGGGTTTCTAATTCAGGCAAACTTATATCGGCAATCATTCCTCCTTCAAAACGCGATCTCAGCCTTTCGGTCAACGCCGGGATAGCCTTGGGCGGGTTGTCGGAAGATAAAATAATTTGTTTATTTTTATCATATAAAGCGTTAAAAATATGAAAAAATTCTTCTTGAGTTTTTTCTTTACCGGCCAAAAATTGGATATCATCAACAATCAAAACATCAGTTTGCCGATATTTATTTTTTAAATTTTCAATTTCTCCGCTCCTGATAGCGGCGATAATTTCAGAAGTAAATTTTTCCGAAGAAACATATTTTACTTTTTTCTGCGGGAAATTTTTAATAATCTCATTGCCAATCGCCTGTAATAAATGAGTTTTTCCAAGACCCACGCCTCCATAAATAAAAAGAGGGTTGTAAACAGCTCCCGGATTTTTAGAAACCGAAAATCCGGCGGCGTGCGGGAGCTCGTTAAAAGTACCGACGGTAAAGTTTTCAAAAGTGTATTTTGGATTGAGATTAGTTTCTTTATCGGTTTTAAATTCAGGCAGTTCCAATTGGCTGATTTCCGGCATAAAAAAGTCTCTTTTGACAGTTTTTGTTTCGGTTTTTTGAATTAAAAATTGGATATTTTTTATTTCTTCGCTCAATTCGCGGAGGGCCTTAAATATTTGTTTATTATATTTTTGTTCGAGCCACTCTTTGACAAAAGAATTGGGAGTAGAAATAATTGCTTCGCCGTTTTTCAAAGAAACAATCGAGGTATTTTTAAACCAAGTGGTAAAGTTAGCCGGGGAAATAGTTAATTGGACTTGGGCAAGGACCGCTTGCCAGAGTTCTTCAAGAGACATAATGTTGTATTTTTTATTATAGTCGTTCAAAAAGAAAAGTAAAATAAGAGGGAAACAGTTGCTTCTGTTGATATGTTGGGGAAAACCTGTTAAGATACTGAATATATGAGCATCACATATAATCCGAAAAAGAAAAAGAGGAAAAGAACCCACGGTTTTTTAATAAGGAAAAGAACCCAAGGGGGAAGGAATACCCTAAAGAGGAGGGCGGCTAAAAAGCGCCGAAAATTAACCGTTTAACTCCATGTTGCCCCAAAAATATCGCTTAAAAAAAAGCGGAGATATTAAGGGTATTTTAAAATCAGTAAGAAGCTTTAGGGAAGGATTTTTAATTTTAAAAATTAAAAATAATGATTTAAATTTTTCCAGATTTGCATTTTTAATTTCTCTGAAGATTTCCAAAAAAGCAACAATCCGCAATCGGCTAAAGAGAAAATTACGCGAGATTATCAGGCTTAATTTGGGGCGGATAAAGAGCGGCGTTGACGTGATTCTAATTGTTATTTCTGACTTTAGCGCAAAGAATAACAAAGAAATAGAAGAGTTAGTTAATAAACTTTTTATTAAATCAAAACTATGGTAGATATTTATAATTTTATTTTATATCAGCCCCTTTTTAATGTTCTAATTTTATTTTATCAATATATACCGGGCAAGGATTTCGGAGTGGCGGTAATTTTACTAACTGTTTTAATCCGGTTGGTTTTGTATCCATTAATGACAAAATCAATCAGATCCCAGAAAATCTTAACCGAGCTCCAGCCGAAAATCCAAGAGATTCAGCAAAAATTTAAAAACGACAAGCAGACGCAGGCAAAAGAAATAATGGCCCTTTATAAAAGAGAAAAAATTAACCCTTTAGGGGGATTTTTACCATTATTAATTCAATTGCCGATTTTAATCGCTCTATACCAGGTGTTTTGGAAAGGAGTGCTGGTGGAGGGAATTGATCCGACATTTTTGGGCATCTTGAACTTAGCGCAGCCATCAATAATTTTGGCTGTCTTAGCGGGAATTTGTCAATTTTTCCAAACGAAAACAATGACCCCAAAAGCTCAAAAAGTAAAAGACGGAGATAAAGTGGGACAATTTTCCAGCATGATGCAAAAGCAGATGCTTTATGTTTTCCCCATTTTTACCGTTTTTATTTTATTCAAAATGCCCTCAGCCATCGGACTTTATTGGGTGGTGACCAGTTTATTTTCCATAGGCCAGCAATATTTAATAATGAAAAAAAATGGAGAGACAAAATCTTAGGCAAATAATTGAAGAGTTTTTTAAAAAAGCGGCCTTTGAGGTTGAGGTTGAGGTTGGGTCTCAAGAGGGTTCGGTATTGCCGGTGAATATAAAAACCGACGAGCCGCAAATTTTAATCGGACAGGGCGGCCAAACTCTTTTTGAAATACAGCATATTTTAAGAGCGATTTTGAGAAAAAAATTTGGGCAGGCCCTTTTTTATCTTGATTTAGACATTAATGATTATAAAAAAAAGAAAATTGATTATCTGAAAGAGTTAGCCAGATCTACAGCCGATGATGTTTCTTTGACTAAACAAGAAAAAGCGCTAGAGCCGATGTCGGCCTATGAGAGAAGAGTTATCCATATGGAATTGGCTTCAAGGGAGGATATTGTCGCCGAAAGCGTAGGCGAAGAGCCGGAAAGAAAAATTATAATCAAGCCCCGGCCTTAAATCACATAAACAAACGGATAATCCAAGTGGGAAGAATATCGTTTACAATAGGAATTCGTTCTATAACAAAAGGGATAATCAATGATTGGAAAGGAAGCTTAGCAATATTCGCCAAAAATATCATAAAAATTATTTCCAGCGGCAATTCCCATAATTGGTCTAAAAAAGGAATAGGAACTAAATCTATAAGCTCCATAATCCCAGCCATAACAATTAAAATCGTCCCTCCGGGAGAATTAAGAACCTCCGGGGGAATTTTTTTTCGCCATTTACTCTGTTTTTTTCCGGCGGCAAGCTTGGGAGAAGCTTGGGAGACAGGTTCTTCTAATAATTCTTCCGGCATAATTTTAAAGAAACTTAGTTTCTAGGCTAGGAAACTAAGTTTCTAAGTTTCCGCTTTCCTTAGCTCTTTTTATTTTTAAAACCTCTTCAGGGTTAGAAGTGACAATTTGATCTTCAGTATAAGAAGCGACGACTTTTATGGCCGCGTGTTTTTGGCCGGCAAAGAAAATACCTTCCCCCACTTCGGCTTCCAGTAGTAAATATTTTTCTTGTTCCGTCAGATTGAAAGTTTTTTGGACTATTTCAATAGTAGCTGAAGATTGCTTCAATAAAATTTGCATTGAGGAGTTAGTGATGATCGGTTTGCCATATTCTGATTTCATAAAGTCGCCTACGTCTTGAGTGATAGTCGTCACCCCCAGCCAGTATTTTCTGGCTCTTTTGCACATGCCGAATAGGAAAGACGCGCCGTCTTCGGTCCGCATTATCCACCAAGCCTCGTCAACCACTAAGATTCTTTTTTTCATTTCCGACCTGACTTTATTCCAGATATAACGCATGACCATAAACATGGCGATCGGCCTTAACTCATCTTCCATGTCTCTGACCCCAAAAACCACCAAGGGTTTTTCCATTGAGATGTTGGTCGGTTGGTTGAAAAATTGGGCAAAGCTGAAAGTGGAGAATATGTTTTTGGAGAAATA